>APMI01005777.1_pt1 | contig 18454 bp, 17 predicted proteins | sample 667938 | NCBI WGS metagenome assembly APMI01 (sample SAMN01084076, study PRJNA167559) | wastewater metagenome | biome: Wastewater | place: Denmark: Ejby Moelle, Odense | collected 2011-11-28 | reverse complement strand
AAGATGAAGTATTTTATGAAGTTTATCTTGAAGCATAAGATAAAAATATACGGATAATAAATATTAATAGAGAATTTAATTAACAAATAAATAATGGTGCTATATAAGGTTTGCTACAATGCGAATCTAAACTACACATTGTAATAGGTAGATAGATAAATAATAGATATATTAATCACATAATGTCAGCAACCGGCCTGATCTACTCCTTGGTGTCGAGAGGACACGAGACTATCCTCTCCAGCTTCTCCGCATTCGCTGGCAATTTCCCCAGTGTGGCCCTCGATGTAAGCATGATGAATATTGTAGGTCCTTCACCGCTGCAATCTTGCCAAGACCTTCGGGCAGTTTGCTACCGCCAACTACAACTTCTACACCTTCGTCAAGGAGGGTTTTGTCTTCCTCGTGATGGTTGACTCCACTGTACATATTTGTCCACTCAGTATGAAACCAGAATTGCAGTTAGTTTCCTTAAGAAGATTCAGGAGAAGTTTTTCAACTTGTATGACTCACAGCGTAGAAATTCTGCTGTAGCCCATTCACTTAAGGACTTCAATAATGTGCTTAAGGAAAACATGTTACTTTACACCGATAAGACCAAGGTGGATAAGCTGTCTGAACTTAAGAAAGAGCTCACTGAGCTTGAACAGATCTCTCTGCAGAACATGGACAAAGTTATCGAACGAGGCGAAAAAATCGAGGTCCTGGTCAAAAAAAGCGAGATGATGAGCGACCAATCCTACGATTTGAAAAGCACTGCCAAGAAGGTCAAGGACAGAATGTGGTGGAAGAACAAGAAAGTAATGATCGGTATCATTCTCCTCGTGCTTATCATCCTTGGTATTGTCATTTGGCTGATTGCTAAATGAGCTCATTTTGATAATGTTCTGTATTTGACAATACCATATTGTCTATGCTCTTTATATATAATGGAGCCATAATTAATTTGTCAACATGCGCAAGATCCCACAATAAATTCGTAAACTATTCCTGCAACATACTCCAGCCTATACCAGGGGATTAGTCGAGCGCATCATCAATGTCACTAATTTGGATAGCTTTGAAGATAAACAAATAGGGCCCATGCTATAATACATAGTCGCACTGCAAAAACATAAAGAGTACTTGGATTTCTTTGAAATTGGGGTCGTAAGAGACCAAAGAAAGAAGATATAAAATGTAGCCAAATATGTAGGATTGGCTATCAGGGACTACTCAGAAGCTGAAAATGATCAGAAACTATAGTAAATGAAGAAGAACAAGCCACATGTCGACACTACTGTTCATAGCGAAATTATCCAAAATTGGTCAACAACAACAGAAGAGAAGCCTCAGAAATAACAAATACTTTAAAAGAAATAAGCACAAATTAATTTAAAGAAATGAGGTTGTGAGAGTCTGAACTACAAGGAGACTTCATTTGTACCAATTTGTTGTATATTTATCATATATTTTATCATTTTGCTTTTTATTGGTAGTCAATTGCTTATATTCAATATATAACATGGGTATCAGGTCTAATATTACACTACTCATCGCCGTCACTGTTTTGCTGCTTCCCACAACCAAACAGCAGCTAACCTGCCACTACACGTGCAACACCTGCTTTGACTCTTAGTATTACAACTGCCTCACCTGCCCATCTAATAGGGGAGCCGATCTAACTTTCAAGCCAGTGGCCGGCATGTGCTACTGTACTAATGAGACTGATGAGGACTCTGATGGACTGTGTACTATCAACAAATAATTCAACTACAATAACAAAACTATCATCGCAGTCTTTATAGGATTAGCTCTGCTTTTCACTGTGGCTGGGGCATTGATCACAGGGCTGAGACATTTCCTGATTAAGATGATCGAGGATATTCAGGAAATATCAATAATTGTATTTATTAACCTATATTTCCCTCAGCAGTTCGATATCTTTCTGACTTACCTCTACAGGTTCAATATTAGTTCGTTTACCTTCGAATCTATGACTTCAGGATCATTATTCGTAATTTAGAACACCGATTTAATCAAGAGCACAGATGGGCAAAATATATATGGCAAGTACAAACTGCTGTACAAGACTGCTAACTTCTTTGCCAACCAGTTCACGTGGATGATCGTCTTCATTGTGTTCGTAGCATGTGCCTTTCTGCTGCGTTTCATTCGCAACAAACTCAAGGACATGACAAAGGAATAGAAAACGCGAAATGCAAACCAAAGACTTATGGAAAATTCATTATAGACTGAACCCAACAACTTAGATGCAACCAAGCAACTGGGCTCAAACAGTTCAGAAGGCTAGACTAGGACTGGTTGCGTGTACAGATGGATTAATAAATTATACAATTTTGTATGGTTGAACTTCTTCATTATCTTCTTTTATCTTTCGCTTATCGAGATCAACATCAACATTTTTACTCAAATTGGTAACCTCACATTTAGTAGTGGATTCGCTGCAACTGGTGCCTTCTTTTCAGCCTTGTTCCTAGCCATTGAACTAGTAGTTTTGGTGCTATTGGCTCTTAAAATCAGAGAAGAGACAATCAAGCCTGAATGGATGAGAGACTACACTTACACTGCAGCTCTCTACTTAATCCGAACAAACTACAAAACAGTGACAAAGTACTTCTGGTTCTTCGCTTGCATTAAGAAGATACTGCTAGCCATTATGATCACAACAATGTACGACAGCCCCAGCAGCGCCATTATTGCGATATCTTCAGTGCAGATTATTTTCATTTGTTTCGCAGTCTACTGCTAGCCCTTCGAGCGTCGATATATCCGCATACACTATTACGCGTGCGAGGGCATGAAACTATTCCTGTATGTCTGCCTTATCAATTTCACTGAACAGTACGTTGAGTACTCTCGCATGATATAGCTCACCAAAATATTATACTTCATGCTTGCTTTCTTCTTCGGGTTCTGCTTCTTCTTCATCCTGATTAACATGTTTGCAGAAAGGGACATGTATATTCGCGCGTGGATCAAACGATTCTACCCGGACTCAGACAGCAAGTACAAGGAGGGCAAGCTTGGCTACCACTCATAAGGAAAATTGTTTATCTATTAGAGATAATGATACCGCTATCAATCTATCTAATATTGAATTCATGAAAATATATAATCACTCTAGCTTGCCGCTGATTATTGTCTTTACGAAGTCCTTGTAGTATATTTTACCATTAACAGCTTTAGCATACTTTAGAATTTCCTTGGTTTATTATTCATTGATGGGCTCACCGAATGCACTCATTATTTTTTTGAGATCAGACTCAGTTATATATCCGTTTTCATCTAAATATTTGAAAATAAACCTTCGTCAAAGAAAGCAAATGCCTTCATTAGCTATTATTCGTGATTTATTTACGACTGCTTTGATGCGAAATCCAAACCGACATCGACAAATTTTTTCATTGTGAAAGTACCCTCTCTGTTAGGGTCTACTGCCTTCTTTAGGGTTTCGATGTCCTGCTCACTAGGAAACAGTCTGGCTGATCGAATGAGTTTAGCTGCATTATGTTTTATGATACCGATTTCGGATGTGGGAATTCTATTGTTTCTCTTTTCGTCGTATACTTTGTAGATTTCCTCCAGTTTTTCAGAACTCACGTTCATTTTTATAATTTGTCTTTAAATATGGGATTATTAACATACGTATATTTATACAATATCCAAGCATGAATCAACTGGCTGGATCCATCTTTATCGCCTCCATGATCGTCTTATGTCAGGCTAGTAACTTCGCGCAAGTCGAAATAATAAAAGTAGACAAGATGGTTACTCTTAATGGAGCCTATCCTGGCGAGGTGAGTAAAGCCTAACACAAATGTCTTGATGAAGACTGCGGAGATAGACTCTATTTGGCTATACTTCAGTAATAAAGCTAAAAAATTGCATATATCTCATTTTCAAAAGATAAGCCAACTTCTGAATCTCTTCAGTACACCACTATGACTGAAAGCCACGTACAATCGAATTAATATAGAATGGTTTGAATGTTACAATTTATCAAATCAACATAAAGAAAAGATTGCATAAAGATGAGTCATACACACTGGTAACCTCCATTGTGTTCCTTAATCGGTATGTTAACTACCCTGCAAGCATTGATCTGAGCGAAGATCAAAAATTTGAGTACAAAGATAACAAAAAGTATTTGTCGCCATATCATGTGCGGTAGGCAGTCTCCACCTACAAGTTTAACAAATTCCTGTAATTTATAACTTAATTTAGAGGATTTTAATCTGACGGTGAGAAAAAAGGAATTTCTTCGGTTGCATTCAAGAGTTCAAACATCTTACCATTCACTTACGTTGCCCACAACGTCCACGGTGTCAACAATGAGCCTCAGGTTTACTTTTCAGAAGTAGTGCGTGAAATCGAAGTGTCTCACTGGGGCAACATCGCCATTACCGAATTCTATAAGATCAAGAACGTAGGCCCTGAACTTAAAGGTGAGTTTAGCAGGGTTCAATTTAGCTCTAATAACAAATTCGAAGCTAAGAATGCTTGGAGAGGTATAGAAACCGAACTACCTTATGAAATATGGGGTCTTTATTATCGAGACGAAGTTGGCAACATTTCCACATCCAAAGCATTCAGAGATGACTCTCGGGCTGTAGTTCGAGCTGCATTCTCACCTAGGTACGCATTACTTGGAGGATGGAAGGCAAACTGGGAAATTGGATATAACCTTCAATCAGGAGACTTCTTAAAGCATTATGGTAATAAGTTTGAACTTGAAAAAATTCCAATTTAATATGCTCTATCAACTTTGCTTGCAGAAAAATACACAATCAAAGTTATTTTGCCAGAAGGATCATAAAATGTGAAGTTGTTGATTGGAGGCAATGTTGTTGAAGCAAATAAAATCACAAAAGGAACCAGCTTTGGATATTTAGACTTCACAGGGCGCCCCACATTCACAGTATAAAACTTGAAAGGTAATTTCAAGGACCAGAAACTGAGAGTTACCTACGATTTTGCTCAACTTTCAATTTTGAAAAAGCCTTTGCTTGTTTTTGGGGCTATTTTCACAATTCTGTTGCTGGCTATTATTGTTAAACGGTTGAACATGAGTGCTTTCTAATAGCATCACGTGAAATAAAATTGATTGTTTACAAGTGTATCTTTATCTTATCAAATTTTCTATTATACAAATAGTTAGAAATAATGAAAAAGACTTACTGTAAATATAAAAGTATGTACAAACCATATGTAAGCAGATAAGCATAATTATATAATCAAATTCTGGAGTTGTTATATATCTCTTGTGCTTAATTCTTCTTAATAAAACCTTCATCGCTGTTGTGATTTTTCGTGAAATAATGTAAGTTCGAGTCTACTTTCCTTATTTTTGTAATCACATCATCAATATCGGATAGATCTTCGCTTAACTCAGTTGTGATACTTCTCATATAGTCAGCCAGCAGCACTTCATCATTGCTTGTATATTTCTGTCTTTTTTATGCGTTATAGCTGAATAGTCTGCATTCTCTTTGTCGAGTTTTGGGAGGGAATATTTTGGGACAATATTTTCTTTTACTACTAAGCAGTAAAGCAATGCGTAGAAAAAGGCACTAACAAATTTGTGCATCTTCACTATTTTATTTGAGCAGATTCAAACTGTGCTTAATCAAATCTTTCAAAAAGTGAACTAAATCGAGCATGGTGCAGACAGCTTATACTCCAGTCTAATGTACAAACTAAGGTTCGGAAACTGCATCTAACTTCTTTTATTTGCCGGGTCCCAACTTAACTAAGGCTTCCAGAGCGTGGATAGTGATTAATACGAAGGGCAATCCATCATAGAAATCGTATAATAATTATGTCAGTAATCTCACGTCCGCTTTTCTCACGAGATTTTTCTATTGATGAAACAAAGTGTGGTTATTTATTTTAGTCTATGTTAATTCCGCATTACCTTGAGTACTTTTAATTAGTTTTAATGTTTATCTGTCCATTTATCAGGAAAATATTCACTATGACAATTAAGCATAGCCATTGCTATTTATTTGTTCGCTTTTGGGTCTAGTTTCATTCTCTATCTTAACTAATCAAGAATGCAGCTATGGACGTACGATTTGAACTTACAGGCCTTTTGTTCATGTTTCAGAAGACTCGTATTTTGAGTCTACACAAAATCAGAGAAAGATTTACTCTCATAAATACTACCGTAGCATGCCCATCGGTTTTTAAGTTCTAGCTTACTAATTTAGTACCTTCCTAGAAATCCTTTAAGAATTATCTTTGCGATGATCTAGTGAGAACGCCCTCTCTTTTTTAAACTGCTAGATCAATTGTTGTTTGAGCAGGCATCCTGTCGTAGTAAATAAGCCAGGAGCAAATGACAAGCAGAGTCCTGCCTCTTCCCGCGTGACAATGAACAGATATTTTGCCTTCATCTTTGACGATCGACATGTAGAAAATATTCATAATGCGCATCATGTGCTCGAAAGTAGTTGCAGTCATGTCTTCCCAGCTCTCATTGAAAAATCGGATGCCGTGGTTAAAAAATCCTTCAGGGTCATAGCTGAAGCCGACCATGGGAATAATTCCATCACCACAGTAAGGATGCTAACTTACAATTGAATTACTTCTCCCGGCTATTGAAGGTTTAAAATTGTGTTAATGTTTTCTTTTTTGAAGCTTGCATAGATGTCAAATTCTTTAATGAGTCGCTAATTTGGCCTTTGCATAGCAACAATATTCGATGTGATCCAGTTCGAATGCAAGCCCTTTATGGCATTTGGCGGTTTCTTATTTGCTTCGGGGTTCTCTTGCTTGCACGATTAGCCCCCGCAGAATTGACACAGTACAACTGCCTTCTCATCAAACTCCTCTGCAGCAAACCTGTGTTAACATTTTATTACTTCTTGGTAGGCAAGTTCATTAGTGAGCTACGTCTAGGAATTTGAACAACTTCCTCGTTATTGTTATCTTCGGGATGGACCTGCTTCATATATAATCTTACAGATTATAATAATCCTAAAAACACAACAATTCGATATGCTGAAAGTCGATGACCCAAATGCGAGTACCTAAACCGAGCTTGAAATTAGACTTCTAGGAGTCGAAATAAACTAGCTCGAAAACCACAAGAAAAATTTGAAAATCGAACGCATGATATCTGAGGCAAGGAAACTAAACGTAAACAAATATGAGCAGTGGAAGCAGTAAATGCCCTCAAAAATTAAAAATAGCATAATATTGAATCCCCTCATGTGGGCTTCGATGGGAGCAGGTATAATAGCTTCCCAAACCCTAGTCACTGGCAGCACTCTAGGTCTACTTCTTTACTTTTGTGGCAGTCGAGTACTCGCAAATCGAAAAGTAACCTAGAATATTGGCAAGGATGGAAAGTAAACTTGATTTTAATGATAAAACAATCGAATAATATGCATGATATCCATAAATGTCTAGAATAATGACAATATCGCTATAATATAATTGAGTATGAAAGAGTTACTTCTTATAACAGGTATATTGAATCATTTAAGAGCAGTGTGTGCTGAACCCTTAGTAGCACCGACACCAGCTTTACCGTGCTTAGTGTGCTTGTAAGTGAGGGAGAACTCTCCAAGGTAGCGGCCAATCATGTCGAATTTGATTTCAACCACGTTGAAGGCTTTGCCGTTATGAACTGCGACGTTGCTACCAACCATATCTGGCATTACGATGGCATCTCGAAGATGAGTCTTGACGGGCACTGGTTTTTCTCCAGGGGGAGTGTTCTTCTTGGCCTTTTTACATTTCATGTACAATCTGTTGTATTTATGCTTGATTTCTAATGTTAGGCATACATTTACTTCTTGCAAAGCGGCGTCGTTGACGAGACCTGAAAAGCTCCACCACTTGCTCTTGGGTGAGCTCGTTTAGCTGCTCAGGGGTGTATCCCTTGAAGCTATATTTCTGCAGTCCCTTTTCTTTCTTCTGCACAGTGGACATTGTGGATATTAATAATCTAATATTTATCTAATCGCGATTAAATATAATATACTATTATTTTACATCAAAATTATCAAAGCTGAATATTCTCTAGGTCTTCTTCTTCATCGCCGATTTTGTCGATGTTCAGCCTTCCTTTACCTCCTCTTTTTATTACCGAATCATTTTGCTCTCGTTTCAATCTAGATGACATTTCACCTTCTCCTAAGTCAACTGAGTCGTCCTTGATTCGTAGGTTTGCCTTTGATCTCGTTTTTTGCTTGTTCTTGGCTCGCATCGTCCTCGATCCTTGTCCAAAATCTTCTCCATCGCTAACATCACTCTTGTTGTCTAGGCTCATTCCATTGTCTTTCTTAGCGATAGATTTTCCTTCCTTAAGAGGTCTAGAATAACCTGATTCATTGAATTTTTAATCGCTTTCATCAAGATTGATAGTACCATAATTCATTTTGCCTTTAAAGATACTGTCTTTGTTTTTACGTTTAACTTCTTAGTAATCCTCACCGAAATCTTGGTGATCTTTAACTTTTTGGGCTAAATCTTTGTTCTTGAGTAAATTTTTATTGCTAGTTTCTTTGCTAATTCTAGCACTATAATTATTCTCTTCAAAATCTTCATGATTTTATAGCTTGACACGAGAAGATGTCGGAATTGAAGATGTGTTGAATGAGTCAGTTTGCTAAATTTATGCTCTAGGTTCGTTTTTATTTAGCCCAAACAGCTTAGAGAAGAAACCTTCTTGCTCTCTATTTTATTAAGCGTTCTTCTAATTATTTTTAACATTCTGCCTCTAAGTAGTGTCTAGCTCGTATGGTTAATTCTAATGATCTTGATTATTATTGCCTTTGTTTATGCTGGATCGCTATTTCTTTTGTCGATCAGTTAGAACACCCATCTTCACATCCTCAATCTTGTTACTTTGTTGATTCAATACTTTTTCTCGTGTTTGATATTCTGCATCTCGAATTAGATAATTATCAGCTGTTTAATAGTCATTTTTGTTGTTGCCCCCTCCATTACTTAATTTTTTACTTTGTTTTCTTTATTCTAGATTTCCATAAGGAACATTTTATTACTAAATTCTTTTGTTTGGACTTTGGTTCTTTTTAAGTTCTCTCGTAAAAATTTATAAATTATTTAATTAGTTTTGATCTCTCACTTTTTAAATAATCTGTTGTTTTGGTGGTTTTCTACTGACGAGCAGTCCCTCCTGCATTTATTAATTTGTTTCGTCTATTTTACGATTTATTATTTTTTCTGTACCAACTCGCGCTTAAATTTCCTACAAGTCAAAAAAGTCTTCTTTTAATTTCTATCTTGTTTTTTCTGCTTTTTTATGCTCTATATTGTTTATTTATTTGGTGGAATTTTGACGCTATCTTGAGGACAACTAATTTAAATCACTTTCACGAGCCTTATTACCCTTCATTTCTACATTTTTCTTTCTTTAGTAGAGTTTTATATTTTCGCTTTCATCATAGTTATCTTTTCCATTGCTAAGCTATCTTTTAATTTTTTCATTCAGTCCCAAAGTTGCAACATTAGTGTTTGCATTATCGTATTTACTGCTGTTTCTCTATGTTCCATCATTACCGCTTTCCTTTTGATCCTGTGTTCGTAATTTTTCAGTAAGGTATAACTTATTTGAGAATTGCTGGTCGTTGGATTTGTTTTTAAATCTTTAATTATTTCTTTCATCAAGTACACCTTACCCTTCTTGTACAAATTCATCAAACATATCCTCTGACGGTCTTATTTTGTTTTTGCCTGATTTTTATATTTTTTGGCTATCTTTCTTTTATATGTCGTTCACTTTTTTATTAATAAGTCTATCAGGGCTCTCATTAAAAATTAACGCATTTGCTTGATTATGCCCGCCAGAATACGTATTACCTTTGATTATGTCCTCCTCGCTATCATTGTAATTGATATTTGTTATTTTGTTGTCTCTTAATAACTTTTAGTTCTTTGATTAATTTTTCTAAAAGTTAATACCTTTCAATTCAAATGTCTTGCTTTTTTATCGTAGTTGAATAGCTTCAGCTTGAGGTTCGTTGACTGAAAATAGTTTAGTTTTGGGAAGTATCCCTTGCAAACGGTCACATGATCGATTATTTTAAAGTATTTCACCCTCTTCGAATTCGACATATTCCTATTCTTTTTTCTTTAACATGTACTGATTAGTATCATTAAGTCCAGACTACAGCTTAATTAATTTTTTCTAATTCTTCTGTTCTTTATTTTTACCTTTCTTATCACTTTTATCGTTTCTTTCCTTTTTGGTCTTCATGGTTGGAAGTTCGTCTTCATACACTTTAAATTAACTGTTTTTATTCTTGTTTTCATCTCCATATAGTTCTTTGTCATCAAAAAGTCCTCGGAAGTTAGGATCACCTTCTGGAATATCTCCATCATATCTCGGCTGGATATTGTTCATAATTAAGTCTTTATCGCTAAGCAAATTGGCAATATTTCTCTACTCTTTACCGAGGTCATCGATACGAGCTTACTCTTCAGTAAGTGAGTCATCATTGCGATGCTTTTTGTTCAGTTACTTTTAGTCAAGAATAAAATTATCATTAGGGATAGCTTCGTTGATGTTATGATTCATATTATCGCTTATTACTTAATCTTTCTACTTAGCTTATAGTTTTTCTTTCTACTCTACTTTCTCTTTAAGGTGCTGATACAGTTCATAAATGCACATGAAGATCTTATAGTAAGCCACAATATTCAGCACAATTGCCACAATTATAGATAGATTTGCTGTGATGAATCCGAAGGCGTGAGTAGTTATAGACATAGCTGTGATCTTGACTGTGTCTAAAATCATATACACTACCATGAATAACTCAAATGCAAGCATAACTCCTTCGATAATAAAATCAAATATCATGTAGGGCATTTAGCGAGGTCGAAGCATTCCCATATAGCCAATGAACAGTATATTTAATCCTAGTAGCACTCCTAAGGAAACCACAGGGTTGGGGCACACTGTCACAATCAATACAAATACGAATTTTCTGAAATACTTCAACGGATAGTACATCAGAATAAAGTTAGCCTTAGAACAGTAGATAAACGACTAGCCTTCTGCTGGAATAAATTGAGGTCTCTTGACTTTGTAGATCCATGGGCTCAGTGACATCTACACCATTTTGTCATTCTCCATGCAGAGTGCGACATAGTTCTTCTTTATATTGTACGCAATCAGCACAGGATAAAGAGGGTATGTTATCAGTACAATTACAGAGAATATAGAAGAGAAACCTTATAGTCCAGTTTTGAAGTTGAATTTTTGCACCTGCACGATGGAGAAGTAAAGGAATGGCAAATAAGATAACCAAACTACGAAGTCAAAGTATATCCACTTGAATCTGTTGCCAAGATATATGCAGATTTATTTCACGTAAAAATTCAACTTAGAGCAGGATAAGCACATTGAGTCAATATATTTCTGAATCAGATAGGTGAGCAAGTACAAGGCCAAGAAACAACCCATCATGATAAAAATTGGTACATTGATCTGCAGGAATGAAAGCGACTCGGTTGCTAGTAGCATTCTGCGTGAAGTAGTCTGATTACTTGTTGAACCAAGAGATGACATGCTCATTTTGGAAAGCGATTGTAAGAAAGTCTTCATTTCTGTGTTACTGCCTGCGATTCCATCATGGAAAAACATGAACTGGCAGAATTCGATATTAAAATATGTGCTACTCATCTCACCGAAAAACACTGGCCCTGCGCTTGTTGACAAGTATACGAGTGAGGTAATTTCTGTAATATTAGAAGTAAACCCTGATATATTGGCCATCACTCCGTACGTGAATACTGCTTCACTCACACACTTATTGTCGAGACTAAGTGAGAAGTTGTAGCCATCATTGCATTGTTGACAGTATGTTGCATTAGGGCAGACTAGGCAGTTGTCCATGCAGGTAGTGCACTGCCAATTGGAAGCATTGGGGTATGTGCCTACTATGCATACTTGAGTACAGGCTGACTTCTGCATGAACCAGCTGCTAATACATGAGTCACATTGGCCTTGAGGACAATCAGCGCAGTTGGTACAATTAGAGCTCTCGCAGCTTATAACACCCGAGATGTTCTGCTGTACAAATCCAGTAGGACACGCCTGAGTACACCACATTGATGAGTCACTATAGTCAGGCAGCAGCATGTATCCAGCCATACAGACTTGACATGATGAAGGTCCAGTACAAGACAGACACTCAGTCGAGCAAGACTAGCACACAAGCCCTCCATTGGATGATGTGGCATAATAAGATGCAGGACAATTTGGTAGACATGCTCCATTAAATAGAGTAAATGGTGAAGAACAAGTTATGCAATTTATTAGTGCTGTACAGGCAGTGCAGTTTGCATCACAGATAGTGCATCGATTGGAGCCAGTATCACCATAGTATCCTGTGGGACAATCTGTTAAGCATTGACTACCATATAAATAGTAGCCAGAAGCACAAGTCAAACATTGACTAGTACTAATGCAAGACAAACACATGATAGGGCACTCACTGCAAGTACCCAAACCTGAAGTAGTGGCAATAAAATAGGTACCAGTGGGACAACTAGTGTAGCAGATGTTGTTGTAGAAAATAGTCGCAGAACTAGTACACGAGTTACAGAATATGTCAGACTGGCAGCTAGAGCATAGTTGAGGGCATGGGCGGCACACACTGTTCACGGAAAAGTATCCAGTCTGACAGTTTGGAGTACAAACTCCACTGAAATAAGATAAACCTGTTATACATGATGTACAATATGTAATATTTGTACATGTTTGACATGGAGCAACACAATTTGTGCATTGCTGAGTATTTGTATTGTAGAACTGAGTACTTATGCACACTGAAATGCATGCACCATTCACCATTGAGTAAGCCGGTGAATTACAGCTCAAACATTCTGAGTTTAGACTACCTGTGCATTATACGCAACTCACATGGCAGACTGAGCACACGAGAGGGCTCAACTGCGAAATATATTGCCCGGAAGCACAGCTTCGATTTGATGTGTTGTAGCTGCAACTGCCATCACCGACAGGGATCAATCCGATCGTACACTGTGTACAAACACTTGTCTGATTACTGCAAGTCGAACAGCCTGTCTTACACGGGGTACACAGATCAGGGCCAGAGCTTATCACTCCATCGGTACCTGAGGGGCATTGAGATACACATGAGCCATCACTGGCAAGGAAATAATTTGTCTGGCATTCAGTACAACTTGAAATAACTACACAAGTTTGGCAGTGAAGAGCAAGACAGGGTTGGCAGATTTGCTGAGATACGCCTGTGCTTGTAGGACACGTTTGCACACAAGTTCGAGTGCCATTAGAGCTTATCAAAAGATTGTAGCTAGTGGAGCATGTCAAGCACTATTCACCAGCAGTTCCCAGTCTGCATGAAGCACAGTTGGAAGTTACGCAGTACTGGCACAGGGTACTGTTGGCATACATAGGTGTAGGACATGAAGTCACACAAGCTCCATTCAGAAGATAAAGTCCAGCAGAGCATTGAACACACTGTGAAGTAGTACACATCAGGCAGTTTGAGGAACAGGATCGGCAAGAAAGTGTAACAACATCATAGTATGTTCCTGATGGGCATTGACAAGTATTATTTAATATTACATAGGGAGTCTAACAGGAATAGCACGCCAATACACTCAGTGTTTGTGAGCATGATGTGCAGTGAGCTACCTGTAATGAACATAGACTGCAATTATACTATGAGTATACTGTCGAGTTAGCAGTAAAACTGGCCAAAGTGGGAGTATATCCCTGAGGACAGTTACTAGTGCACACTCCATTAAATAAGTAGTTGGTGCCATTACAGTCTACGCACACTAGTCCAGAAATACACACTGAACAGTTAGCTGAGCATGGTAGACACTGATTGTTGCTTGTTCTGTATGTAGAAGTAGGACAGTTTGACGAACATTGTCCATTGCTTAATACAAGACCAGATGCACAGGCTGTGCATGATTGTAGCACACATGAAGTACAACCTGATGAACATGGCGCACACTGCTGTGCATTAGTGAGAGAAACTGAGTATGCATTAGTGGCATTATTAAGAGACGAACATGACTGTACGCATTGTGTCGAGTCAGGGGAAAGTAAATATGGGCTTGTGCACTGTACACATACTGAGACTGAGCTACAGATGAAGCAATTAGCGATGGCTGCATTACATGGTGCACATTCGACCTGACCACTGACTGCATTTGTGAATGAATAGAAGCCAGAAATGCAAGCGGGTAAGCAGGCACCATCCATCATGACCAACGAGCCTGCACATCTCAGACATTGATAATCAGCGGGTCCAAAGCAAGAACTGCATGTACTGGAGCAGTTGGCGCATGTTGTGCCCGACACCAAGTACTGATTGAGCTGACACACATTGGTTGAGTCTGTGCAAGTGGGCGCACTGTATTGACTGTTAGCACATGCTGTACAGTCAGTTCCATTTGTGCAGGTGAGACATTTGGCAAGACAGGCCACACAGGTATTTGTTGTTGCTGAAGAATAGTATCCAGCTGGACATGTCTGCAGGCACTGTTGTTGGAATAGGAAACTATTAGCCACACACGTAGTACACTTACTGGGCAGTCCACTACACGTTGAGCAAGGAGCTAAACACGGGGAGCATAGTCCAGAGACTGCAACATATTGACTAGGACAGTTAGACACGCATTGGTTGTTATACTTATTATATCCACTAATACATGTTAAGCAAGATACAGCATCTGCACAAGTCAGACAGCCATTAGCACACAAATTGCATGTCCAAGTAGATAAGCTGGTATAGTAACCAGTAGGGCACACATCAATGCAGGTGGATTGGTTAACTAACATATATTGCCCTCGTGAACTGCATGTAACTGGAGTAGTAGTGGTGTTCAAGCACTCCCATAGCAAGGTATTCTGATTGAAAGACAGAGTCAAGGATGCATCACCACAGCTCTGGATGCAGATGCCTTGATTTAGCACAAACTGCGGAGAACAAGTTACGCATTGCGATATATTACCTGTAGCAGTACACTGTATACAGTTAAGTGGACATTAAATACAGGTCTGCACGTTACTCATTGTCACATTGTTGTATACGACTTGAGACAATAATGTAGTGGCATATTGGGATGGACATGAAGAAATGCAAGCTCCATTTTTCCACAGTGACCCAACAGAACAACTGTAGCACACAGTTAAATTGGCAACTTGAGAGCAACGTAGACAGGGCGCCATGCACTGCACGCACTGGTTGATGGAGTTGACGTACATTTGGTCAATTGGACACACAAAGCTGGGGGACTGGCATTGTAGAACATTGTTAGTAATGACTGAAATAGATCCATTTGAGCACACTCTACATTAAGCTTGTTGACTAGTAACATTATAATCGCATTAAGCGCATCGTGTTAGTTGAGAGCAAGATAAGCATTGGCTGGATATGGGATCAGCATAGGTGCCAGTTGGACACGATCGCACACATCTGCCTTGAAGTGGGGACACTACAGTAGCATACAAGTAGCTGCCAGTAAAACATCGAGTGCACTAAGCTGCAGTGCCAGATCCTAAACATGTTTTGCAAGATGGGTCACATATTAAGCATATGCCAGATGAAGCTACAGATCCAGCAGGGCAGTTTGACACACATGTGCTAGCAATTAATAGTAACGGAACATTGCATGAGAGACATTGATCAAATCGCGGACCAGTACACCTGTAGCATTGACTTGAACAGAGCTCACATGTTTGAGTAGAACTCTGGAAGTAACTTGTGGCCGAAGTGCATACCGATATACATGTTTGAGTAGAGGAAAGATTGAAACCTGATAAGCAGCTAGTACAGTTTGTTGCCGAAATGCATTACAGACAGGGTGAGTTGCACTTTACGCATGTTGAACCTGATGTATAATAACCAGTAGGACAGCTAGTAAGACAAGAGCCATTAAAAAGTAGCCAGTTACTGAGACAAGTCACACAAGCGTTAATATTGATGCAATCATAACAGCCCGCAGTGGAGTTGCAAGCTGTGCATACATCAAATCCACTAATTAGATTAGTTTGCCTAAAGGAAGACACAGGGCATGAAGAAACGCATTGACCAGACACTGCATCTAAGGCAAAACCAATAACACATTGAGTACAGTTGCTTGTAGATACGCAAGAAGTGCAAAGAGAAGGACAAGGGATGCAGATTGTACCTGAAGTGAAGTATCCAACTAGGGGGCATGCAGATAGACAGGCATTTGCTGAAGGGAGGAGGTAGCTCCCAGTTTGGCATTATGAACATTTGTACTAGCCTAGTGATAAAGTGCATTTTTTACAGCTAGTATCCAAACAGGGTCGACATGTATTACTGGCATCAGAATAGAAGCCAGTAGGACACACTGTTACACAAATAGTAGCACTGTTTGCCGCATTACTGTAGAGATACATTCCAGACATACATGTGGTGCAGGTGTCATTATCAATGCAGATAGTGCACCCAGCCATAGCATTTACGCAATTCACACACTTGTTGGGGTATGATGTCGAGTTCAAATATGTACCAGTAGAGCACTGTGACACGCAGGACCAGCCGCCAGTGATAGAGCTCAAGGCATAATTAGATTTGCAGGTTAGACAGTTAGTAAATGAACTGCAGGTAAGGCATTCAATAGGACATGATTCACATATGTTGGCTGATGAAGACTGATAAGTGCCACTTGGGCATACCGATACACATTGTTGATTGTATAAGAAATATGGAGTCACGCAGGAAGTGCAATTACTCTGTGCTTGTAAAGTGCTTGTACCACTGCCAGGGCAAGTATTAATAGAACATATAAGCACAGATACCCCACTCACATTAGTGAGAATGGCGATAGTACCAGTTGGACATGCAGCGTAGCATACCCCATTGTAGATGTAGCTGCTGTTTCCGCATATTTGGCAAGTGAGACCATCTGAACACTGGCTGCAGTAAATAGAGCAGGCCAGGCACATATTTTGAGTTGAGTCTAGGTAGGTGCCTGATGCGCATGATAAGACACAGCGACCTACACTGTTGAGATGATATGGTGGATAGCATTACAAGCAGGTACCCATGCGCACAGTCGAAACCATCACTGTAGTCGACTTGTCACAATATCTGCATGAAGACTCACAACTGCCACATGTCGTTGGGATGGCTAACTAGCATGCTTGAGCACATCCAGGGTATACACAGCTTTGACAGTTCTCATAGGAAGTACAGTTAGAGCACCACACAGGGCATCTAGTACAAGTAAGTGTATTCGGATTAGCAAAATATCCATATGGACAGCTCGACAAGCATCGAGAATTATACAAATAAAAGCCAGTGAGACAGGATGTACACTCATATTGACTGCTTGTCTTAAGACAGCTTAAGCAAGGAGCGTTGCAGATTGTGCATACCTGGGCCATTCTGTTATAAAGTCCAGATGTGACTAACATTAGTGATCCTGCATAGCCTACAGGACATTGGAATAAGCAGTTCCCATTAAGCAGCCAGAGTCCATCAATGCAAATTTGACAACTGATTGTATCAATGCATTAAGTACAGTAAGGTCCACATGGCTGGCATAGGTTGTTTAAATTGCTTGCAAATGTAGTCACTGGGCAGTCCGATACACACAGACTATCAGATAGGTAGAAACCAGTACGGCATGAAGTGCAGGTCGTGCTATCTATGCGACACGACAGGCACTGACTCGAGCATGGTAAACAAGTCGATGTGTTTGATGAATAGAACAGTAGTCCACAATCGATGACGCATGTAGAGTTGAGTAGGCTATATCCTTGTAAGCAGTTCACACAAATTTGAGCACCAATACACTAAGAGCAAGGTGGCAAACACTGGATACATCTACTGCTCACATAGTTGGTTCCTGATTCAAGATATGCGCTAGGGATGATAGACTGTGTGTTTTGTATATATGTGCCAGTGGGACACAAGTAACTGATGCAGACAGAGTTCAACTCAGAGTAACCAGCCTAACAAGCCAAGCATGATATTTAGTTGAGACACTGCAAACAATGTGGAGGGCAGCTGAGGCACGATGAAGAGTCAATTGAGTAAAAGTATCGTAGTGGGCACTTTGGTACTGGGATACATTTACCAGTGAGAGTGAATAGACTGTATCCAGTCTGGCATTGTGTACAATTAAGTGAGTTGTCGCATTGCACACAATTGCTCAGTGATATAGAACAGGACTGACACATAGACCCAATACTGTAATACGAGGTAGGGCAATCACGAACACAAGACCCACCGAGAAGGTAGAATCCACTTTTACAGCTAGTGCAGTCAAAGGCAGTAGATGCGCATGATAGACAGCCTTATGCGCAGTGTTGGCATTCACGCAGATAAGCATAATACTCAACCGGGCATGAAGCAGTGCAGGTGCCAGTGGCTGCCACCAGCAAGTAAGGTAAACTGCATACAGTACATGCCGAACTGGTGGAGCACAGTGCACAGTT
>APMI01001386.1_pt1 | contig 18464 bp, 14 predicted proteins | sample 667938 | NCBI WGS metagenome assembly APMI01 (sample SAMN01084076, study PRJNA167559) | wastewater metagenome | biome: Wastewater | place: Denmark: Ejby Moelle, Odense | collected 2011-11-28 | reverse complement strand
TCTTCTTTCGGGAAACCGGTTTCCTTAAAAAGCTGCTCCCCTGCCAGCACCCCCATATCCGAGGTCCGCATACCTACAGGCGCTATATGCCTTGACTTAATGCCTATGTTCTCTATCAGCTTGTCGTCTACTCTACCCGGAAATTGTTCTGCCAGCTCCATATTTGTTTCTATCGGCTCCGGGAGATAGTAAGAGATCGCACTAATATAGAATTTACTTTCCATTTACAAAGGACTAAGGCTGAGTTGCAGCTCTAAAATTATTATACTAAATATATCGATTTTTCCCGAAAAAACCCGGGGATAGTCGTGGAGCATGTATAAAATAAAGAGCAGGCATTGCAAAATTCTGCCCCGGATAAGGATAACACTATGATTCGGGAAATCCCGCGGAGTGTTATTATTCATTAAAAAATATAAACAACACCCTTTATTCGCTTGGAAGCAGGTTGTACAGGTCCTGTACGGTGCTGCAATTACGTAATATATCGCCTGTCAATGTCACATCGTACTCAGTTTCAAACATGGCAATCAGGATAAGTGCATTCATAGAGCTCCAATTAGGAAAATCACGGAAAGACGTGTCAGCCCGGAGATCGTCGCCGGTTATCTCAAGGGCTTCCTTTATTTTATCTATGAATTGATATATGGTATCCATGCTAATTTTATTTACACTCAACACTATTATTAATGGTCGCAAAGCTAATTTAAAAATTAATACAAGATGGCACAAGCTGAATCTATACAAAAGTCCACTTAATCTGTGGGAATCCGCGAAGCGTTCTTTTGCCTGTCATTCATCATTTTCTGCAGTTTATTATTATAGTATTGCGCTCTTTCCATGTTGTTTTTAGACGTATAGTAGTTTTTTAGAAACACCACTATCTGAGGGTTAACTTTCTTCATTTGTGCCGCACGTTCACAATACATCACCGCTGATGCGGTATCTTTTTGGTACAACGATATATTGGCAAGGTCTGTATAGGCAATGCTCTCCTGCGGCATGTTCTTTGCCGCCTTGAGCAATACCCGCATTGCCTTGTTGGTGTCATGACTCATTAACAGCACTTCGCTCATATCTATATAGGCTTCACCAAAAGTCGAGTCGTAGTATATAGCCTTCTCAAATTGATAAAGTGCGGAATCTATCTGGCCGTTCTTAAAATACAACACCCCAAGATTATGGTTTAGCTTAGACCTGTCGTTGGCGTTGAGGGCTATATCACCGCCTGCCATTGTTGCCGTGCCATTCAACGCCATATTAATATACTTCCGGGCTTGTAGAGGGCTATCCAGGTTGAAATATATAACGGCGAGGTTGTTGATAGCACTACCCATATTAGGTGAGATCAGGATAGATTGTTCAAAGTTATCCCGGGCAACCTTCAGATAGTAGACGGAACTATCATAAAATATTTTTGCTTTATCTATATCTCCTGCACTTTTAGCGCTCATGGCTTTTCGCCTATACAAATTAGAGACACTCATCATCAATTCCCCATTAAGCGTATTCGCCTTGGTCGACTCTCCCAGGTATTTGATATCGTGCGTGTAAAGCGTGACCTTACTTCTCCAGTCCATGTTCCTGTCCACACTTCTTGCAGCATAACAGCAGCATATCACCACCAGGGTTGCAGCAAGGCGTTTACCCGCAACATTAAATTTAAACGCTGCAGGTTCTACCCTAAACAATTTGAATATTACCCAGCAAAATGAGATGCTGAAACCCAGTGAGGCTGCATACATAAACCTTTCCGCCATCATGCCCGGCGCCGGGCGGAAGAGGTTGGAGAAAATAAAAATATTCAGCAGGAACAATATAGCACCAAAGACAGGAATAGACTTTTTTCGGAGATTTATGAGAATATAAATTATGAGGCTGAGGTAGAATAACGAGGACACCCATACCCATATATTATCCCAACCCAGGATAGGCACATACTTATATCCATAGTAAAATGCAAGCTGAATGGGTACGAGATGCAGGTAGAAATACCATCCGGAGATATACATAGCAGTGGCAGCCTTCGTCGCAAAACTATAATCGGATATAAAAAATGGATTCTCCATCGAGAAGAAGAGCCTTTGCTCCTGGGGCAGCATCATGGCTACCGAGTACAAGGTGACGCGTGATATCAGCAGAACCGGGATGAACCAGAGCAATATCTTTTTGATAGGCATGTCGGAAAAAAAGTAAAAAGCAACGGAAGGAACAACCATCAGAGGTAGAATGGTTTTTTTGCTCAATACACCAAACATGAATATTACCCCGTAAAGAAATACATAGAAAATTTTCTTTGTCTCATAAGATCGCCAGGCAACCAAAAAGCTCATAACAGCAAAAAGAAAGGCAAGTAACTCATCTCTGCTCTTAACACTATCCACGACTTCGGTATGCAGGGGGTGTACTGCAAACATGAGACAGACGGCAAATGCAAACCAGGGATTTGCTTTTTTGAACCATTTTAGCAGCAGCGCGAACAACAGTACAATAGTAAGTGCATACAAACACACATTGACAGCATGGCTGGCAGCAGGTGAGGAGCCTATTGACATAAACTGCAATGCAAAAGATAGCATCGGCATAGGACGATATTCAAATGCATTCTCATTGTCGGAAAATGTGTGGTGTGCAAATATATGCGGCAATGCCTTCACACCCCTCTCTACAATTTTCTGGGCATTAACAGTATACAGCTCATCGTCAAGATTATACTTATTTGGAATACTATTGGCAAAAACCAGGAAGGCTATAACAAACAGGGCGATCTTTTGGTAAAGCACCGTACGGTCCTTATGAGGAACTGCCTCGAGGCCAGCCGATGCAGGTACACTTGCTTCTTCTGCGGCCTCTGCCGGTTTTACTTGTTGTGGTTTATTCTTCGAAGATGGTTTGCCCTTAGACATAAATCAAAAGTACTAAGCAGATGCTAAACCTGCTTCATGAATTTTTTTACCTCGTCAATGACGTAAGACTGATCACTTTCAAGTAAATCAGTATAAGAAGGGAGTGTAATAACTCTTTTCCCAACATCTTCAGTAACGGGCAGTTTGCCATTGTTATACTTTGCAAACCAAGGCTGCAGGTGATTAGGGTAATAATGAACAGCAGTGCTGATGCCTCTATCCCACAGATGGGCCATAAGCTTTTCCCGCCAGGGAGCTGCTGCTAAAACTGAAAATATATAGGCAAAATCACTTTTCGGGTCCATAAAAGGTATCTCCATACCTTTTTCAAGAGGTAGCTCTGATAAATACCGCTCTACCATTGCCTTTTTCTTCGCCCTGATCTCTGTTATTCTTCCCATTTGGGCCAAGCCGATAGATGCACCCACATCATTTTGTGTGCATTTATCTCCCGCGGCTACCACTTCATAATGCCATGGCTTTGCATTCTCCATATTATAACGCTGCCATGTGGAGCGTGCCATACCCATATTGCGATATGTAAGTATCCGGTTGGCTACCTCTTCATCATTGGTAGCTATGCCTCCACCCTCCACGCAACAAATGTTCTTGAGCGGCCCAAAGCTAAAGCAACTCATATAGCTGGTCGATCCTACCGGGGCATCTTTATAATAACTGCCAAAAGCGTGGGCAGCGTCTTCAATGACCTTAAGACGGTGAGCGGCGGCCAGTTCCTGTATCGCATCGATGCGGCAGGAGCGGCCCCTGTAATGCAGGGGTAAGATCACCTTTGTTTTGGGCGTAATGCGCCTTTCAACATCTGCAACAGAAATATTACAGTCAGTTGCTTCAATATCAGCGAAAACAGGCACAAGGCCCAGTTTTAAAATAACGTGGATAACAGACGCATAGGTAAAGGAAGGCACTACCACTTCGTCCCCTGGCCTGCAGCCCGCTATTACCAGCGCTACTTCAATAGATTTGGTGCATGTAGACAGTGCGATGAAATATTTTGATTGTAACTCTTTTTTACATTCATCCTCAAACCTGAATACTTTTCTCCCTTGCCCTATCCAGCCCGATTCAAGGACCTCATCCAATATCTGCCGTTCTGCATCACCCATCGAGGGTTTTGAAACATTTATCAAATTATGCTGTTTTTAAGAACAATAAAATTACAGGCCATTATCTGAGCACATTTATTTTGTGCACCGATCCTGTATAGTTGCTGCCCGTTATTTTCAGGTAATACATGCCGGTTGGTAGCCGGCTTACATCAATATCTTTCTGCCCGCCGTCCAAATTAAATAAATTGAGCTTACGGCCATAGCTATCGTATAAAATGGCAGTAAAGTTTTCCGTTCCGGTCACACCCGGCATAGACACCACAACACGGTCCGAAGCCGGATTTGGTAAAATATTCACCCTGTTTTGTAAAGATATATTACCTGCAGCCAGGTCGCTATCCCGCACTGTTATGACCTTAAGATCGTCAAAATAGTAGCCTTCGAAGTTTGCCCCCTCATCGCTTACCAGCTCAAAGCGGATGCTGATCTGTTGCCCTAAAAACTCATGTAAGTCCATCTGCTCCAGCACCCAGTCCGAATGGAAGCCATCATAAAGCGGTTCGCCGGTTGCCTGGTACTGCCCGCCTGTTTTGGTGTACCTGCCGCAAAGCGGTACCCAGGCATTGGCCTGGTATGGCGATGCTTTCACCTGTACATAGTCATACAAATTTTCCACGTTCCAGCGCGTATGGAACTCCAGGTATGCGCTGCGCATATTTGTGAGATCTATAGGTTGCACACTTGTAATGGCAAAATCTGAGCTATCAGGATAGTTTACTCCGCATGCCCCACTCTTAATGGAATTAGGAGCTGTATAATAAACATTGGTACACACATTCCAGCCATTGCCGGTCCAGTCTGTGCCAATATTATTACCTATCGTTGTTGCTGTCGCAACAGCACCATAATCTACTTGTACAGTGTCTGTAATATTATAAAGCCCGTTATTCACTTTTATTACATAGCGCAGCAGCTGGCCATTCTGTGTATTTGCATTGACTGTATATGAAACGGAGTCAATCATCTCCTGCAACATCGTAGGGTTCGTATATATCTTCGGCGCTGCCGATATATTTAGGCGGTTATCCAGCGATTCCATTGTAAGCGTAAAAGTGCCGATATCAGGTAAGCCAAGACGCTGCAGCTTATAATGCAGGTAACCGCTTTGTTGCATCAGTATAGCCGATTGGGTATTGGTTATGCTTACATATGGCAGCAACAGAGAGGATACATTGACATTGGCCAGCAAGTTAGCCCTGCTGTATGGAATGATCTCGCTTGCCGGTGGATAAAAACCATAGTCCGGCGAACCTATCTCAGGTGTGAAGGCAAGTATCTTGTTCTTAGTTACCTGCTCACCGTACATCCAGTCATTTGCATCGCCATTCGATAGGTAGCCCAGTGTCTGGTTGCAGGTTCCGTAATGGTAAAAATTATACTTCGTTAAAAATTGACCATATGCCGTGAACTGGTTCGAATCAACTGTAAGCAGGTTAGGCACATAGCCCCAGGGATAAAGGAGGTCGTTGTTGTATGTATGATAGTTCATGCAGATCTTAAAATCATACTGTTCAGAGAACCATTTCATTGCTTGAGTTTCAGGTTCCGAAAATGCTGCTGTGCCACGGTATGTATCGCTTGATGTCATATTGCTTGAGCCGATGTTATCAAAACCCCATTTGTAACCGTAGTTCCTGTTAAGGTCTATACCATAGGTATTATCTATATTGTGCCTGCGGTTTTTACGCCACATACCTCCCCCACCGGGGTTGGTTGTATAGTTATAGATATAGCCGTCCGGGTTCACACAGGGTATAAAATATAGCTCGGTATTATCCAGTATCGCCTTTACTTGCGGGTTTGTGGTATAGTTCTCCAGCAAATACCACATATAAAATATAGTGGCCGATATACTTTCGGGCTCGCGGGCATGGTGCAAGGCACTAAACAACATTTGCGGTTTACCTGCCTGCAATACTGCCGGGTTATTAGACATCCGGAGCCAGTATATAGGCCTGCCTTCAATAGAATGGAAAGTGTCGATGGCCTGTTTTGCGCTTATGAGGTTCGGGTAAAGTAATGTCATGGAATCCAGGATAGCCAACAGTTCATTGTACGTGAAATAGCCGGCATAAGTACCAAGATGGAAGTGCGTAGGCACCGGCACCATCGGCACTACCGTTGTATCACATGGCACACCTGTACTTTTATGCTGGGGCTCTGCGGGCCTTTCATTCTGCTCCCTGTAGTGCCTCACCACATCATCTATCAATATCTCCACGGTAAAACCCGCGCGCCTGATATCACTAATTTCAGAAGCAGAAAAATCTGAAATGAAGAAGACATTCTTCCTGTACTCTCCATGATCTGTAGCTACACCCGTCGCGGCAAGACGGTTGATATTGTGCTCTTTACTATCTAATAGGATCCTTGCCCGGGAATACTGTAGCTGTTGCGCATAGGTATGACCAAACGAGAGTACGATAAGAATAGAAAGTAAGATCTGCCTCATAAAACGCTATTTCATTGTAATTTATATAAAAAATATGAAGTATACCCAAATGCACACTCTGTTTTGAAACAAGCTTATCAACATGACGCATATCATCATATGTTCTGACTCAAGTCATAAAGAAACACTTCCTGCCAGATTTTTTTTGTGGTTCAAGAAGAAATTATGAGAAGCATGAAAAAAACCTGGTACCTGGTGGGGATTTTGTTCGCAGTACTATCTTTCACGGCGCAGTGCCAGGAAATGAACAAACGCCTTCACAGTACCCTTAGTACAACCCGCAGTATATTTTATAACGCCTATCAAAATACTCTTGATATTGGATTGGACTACGAAGAAATGGAATGGGGTTCACTTGGGCCCGAATTAAACATCTACAAATTTTGGGATAAGGACTACAGCGCTATCGGCATCGGGCTACGCCCCGCCATCCAGATGTTTTTCGCTAATCGCCGGGCGTATAAAATATATACGGAATTAAAGGGAGGGGTTGTTTATATGCTTCCTGCCCGGGCAGACAATAACCTGAATTACACTTTTGTGTGCGGTTTCGGCACAGAGGTGCGCATGATGAAAAGGAACCTGTTAAGAGCTGACCTTATATACAGTCATTTTTCCAATGGAAAACCTATGGACCACGGAGATAATCCTACCTGGGACGGCATAGGCTTTACCATTGGTTGGGTATATAATATTAACGAAACCAGGCCATGGAAGGCTAATGACTAAGATCAATAAACGCGCTGACGTACCTCAGCAAATTACTTCGATACATTTTCTTCCTTTGACAAAAGAGCATATATCATTTATAAACAAAAAATATTTTTTATGAACCAACAATACAGTGAGCCTGCAATAATAAACGCAGCAACATCATGGCCTTCTGTATCACTCATTCTGCCAATTGATACAAAGATCTCTGTTAAGAGCGAATTAGCGCAATCACTCAAAACGGTCACCGACAAAATAAAACACGAATTGCATGCACATTACCCCGAAGACCGATACATGCCTGTGCTAGAAAAAATAAAGGGCATAGCGGCTGAGATAGAGCCGGTGGAAAAGGCGAAGAGCCTGGCAATATTCGTATCGCCTGAAATATCGAAAGTATACTTCCTTGATATCCCGTCGGAAGAGAAGATCTTTATTGATGACTCGTTTGAGATACGTGACCTGGTATATTCCAAAGCCGCTGAGACTAAGTACCTGGTACTGGTTCTCGCCGCAGACCATGCTAAAGCATACACAGCGGTAAACAACCGTCTTGACAAGATCGCACTTAAAGCATCCCAATACGCCCAAGTATTTAATACAGAGAACACAAAAGAACAAGTAGCCAACTTTACCGACCCGGCTGCGATAAAGGAAACGAAACAGGATAAGTTCCTCAGGCATGTGGATGCTGAGCTCAGCAGCCTGGTACAAAAGGAGCACTTGCCGGTTTTCGTGCTTGGTGTAGACAGGGTATTGGGCCATTTCAAAAACATCACGGCCAATGCCGGCAGTATCGCGGGTACGATACAGGGTAATTATATCGATGCCACCGTACCTGAATTAAAGGCAGTACTGGCGCCGGAGTTGGCGGAGTGGAAAAAGAACGAAAACAATAAAACCATTGCAAGCCTGGAGGAAGCTGCCGATCAGCACAGGATCGCAAAAGGCATGAATGAGGTATGGAAAGCTGCTCATAACAGGCTGGGGCAGCTGCTCGTGGTAGAAAAAAACTTTTCGAATGAAAAAAAGAACAGCCTGGAAAATTCGAACCCTATACTATATACCCGTGATAGCGTAGATGAAGTAATTGAACTCGTATTGCAGTCTGGCGGCAAAGTAGTATTTGCAGACGACGGTACGCTTGACGTTTATGGGCACATCGCCTTGGTGCAATATTACCAATCATGAGCGGGGATCGGTCTTGATAAAGATCAGCACCTGGCATGACCATAGTCATTGTGCTCCGGAACCAGCATTGATAATTTTACGAAATAAATTGTAAACAATTAAAAAAGGAGGACATCATGTCGACAAAAACATTAACAAAAGGAACAGACTTATTCCCATCGATCTTCAATGATTACTTCAAGCCATGGAGTGAATGGTTTAATGGCGATGGGCTTTTACAGAGAACAGCTACAGCGCCATCTGTAAATATTACAGAAGAAAAAGACAAGTATAACGTGTCTTTGGCAGCACCGGGTATGGACAAGAATGATTTTTCGGTTGAACTGGAAGGCAAGATGCTTACCATAAGTGCCGAGAAAGAAGAAAAGAAAGAAGAAAAAGAAAAAAAATATACCCGCAAAGAATATAACTACTCATCATTCTCACGCAGTTTCACACTGCCTGAAGATGTGAGTGGAGAAAAAATAGAGGCGAAATATGAGAATGGTATCCTCACCCTTAACCTGCCCAAAAATGAAAAAGTAAAAAGCAATCCGGGTAAAAAAATAGTGGTTAATTAGGAGATAAGAGGTGATAGGTTTTTCGTAAGGGTAAAAGAAGGGGGCAATGCCCCCTTCTTCGTGATATTGCTGATAGATATTACCATCCGGAATGATCATAGTCATAGCGATACACTTTAAGGACCAATAATTTAGCAACACCATTATACATAGATCATGCCTGCCAACAAGAAAGACACGGGAAAGATACAACCCAATAAGAGGATGTGGTTTTACATCATCCTGATGATCGTTGCCATCATCATCTATTCTGCAATTGGTAACCGGAACAATATTGAAGAAATCAGCTGGGAAAAATTCAAAACGGATATGTTGTTGAAACATGATGTCTCCCAGATAGACATCATCAACAAAGAGCTTGCGGAAGTGTACATAAAAACAGACAGCCTCAAAAAAAGGCAATACCAGCCTGTAGCAACGAAAGGATGGAGGCAGACCACTAACCCAGGCCCCCATTATAGGTTTAAGATAGGTTCATTAACATATTTCGAACAAAGGCTGGAACAAGTACAGGCACAATTCCCTGAGCAGGAGAAGGTAGTAACCACTTACCACACCACGGGCGGCTGGTCATCAACATTTTTTGCTTTCATATTGCCCATAGGTTTGTTACTCTTTTGGTTCCTTTTCATTAGGCGAATGAGCCCCCTGGGTGCCGGGAGCTCTGTCTTTAACATTGGCAAATCAACTGCCGAAGAATATAAACAGGGTGTAATAAGCCCTATAACCTTTAAGGACGTAGCCGGGTATGATGAAGCAAAGGTGGAAGTGAAGGAGATAGTAGATTTCTTAAAACAGCCCGGGGATTTCACAAAATTGGGAGCCAAGATACCAAAGGGCGTACTACTAATAGGGCCGCCCGGCACCGGCAAAACACTCATGGCCAAGGCCGTGGCCGGCGAGGCTGCAGTGCCTTTCTTTTCCTTGTCCGGATCTGAGTTCATAGAAATATTCGTTGGAGTAGGCGCTTCACGTGTACGGGACCTTTTTGAAAAAGCGAAAGAAAAAGCACCGAGTATCATATTCATTGATGAAATAGATACAGTGGGTAGAACAAGGGGCAAGGCCGCTGCCATGCAGGCTAATGATGAACGGGAAAGTACCTTGAACCAATTGCTGGCGGAGATGGACGGATTTGACCCTAACATGGGCGTTATTGTACTTGCAGCAACCAACCGCGCGGATATCCTCGATCCCGCATTGCTGCGGGCGGGGCGTTTTGACCGCCATATTTACCTCGAGCTACCAACCAAAAAAGAGCGCGAGGAAATATTTGCCGTTCATCTAAAACCTCTTTTGCTGGCGGCAGATGTTGATAGCAATTTCCTGGCAGCGCAAACCCCGGGCTTTTCCGGGGCCGACATTGCGAATGTATGTAATGAAGCTGCACTGATAGCAGCCAGAACGAAAAAAACAGCAGTAGCTATAAAAGATTTTTACGAAGCTATAGACAGGATCGTTGCCGGACTTGAGAAGAAAACAAAGATCATTTCCCCCGCAGAGAAAAAATTGATAGCCTACCATGAGGCCGGTCACGCCATCACGGGATGGATGTTGGAACATATTGACCCACTCGTAAAAGTTTCTATCATTCCGCGCGGACAATCACTGGGCAGCGCCTGGTATTTACCTGAGGAAAAGCAGATCATAACCAAAGCCCGCTTTAACGACCAGCTTTGTGCGACTTTAGGCGGAAGAGCAGCGGAAGACATTGTCTTCGGACAGGTATCGTCCGGAGCATTAGATGATCTTGAAAAGGTAACAAAGGAAGCTTATACTATGGTCGGCAACCTTGGCTTGAGCGAAAAGCTGGGCAATGTCAGTTTTTATGACTCCACAGGCGCTTACGAGAGCAGCCTGCAAAAGCCATATAGTGAGGCTACCGCCCAACTGATAGATGAAGAAGTAAGAAAACTGGTAGCTGCCGCATATGAACGGGCAAAAACCATCCTCGCACAACAACGCCAGAATCTCGACACGATAGCACAGGAACTTCTTATAAAAGAAACGATATATAAAGAGGATATCGAAAAAATACTGGGTAAAAAGATAAAGTCCGCCGTATGATGTAGTTTTAGCTTAGAATGTCTCGCGGCAAAACAAAGCATACCCTTTTTACCAACCACAATAAAGCCAGGCTTATAAGTGGCGGGCGTGGCTATTTCGATTGCCTCGAGGCGCTGATCGATAATGCCAAAGAGACCATACACCTCCAAACCTATATATATGATGAGGACGAAACGGGTAACAGAATAGCAGAAGCATTAATAAACGCCGCCCAAAGAGGGCTAAAGGTTTATATTTTGCTCGATGGTTATGCCTCTCAGAATTTGTCGTCCGAGTTCATAAACCGGCTCAAAGATGCCGGGATTTTCTTTGATTTTTTTGAACCCTTGTTTCGCAGCCGCAGTTTCTATTTCGGCCGCAGGCTCCACTACAAGGTGGCAGTGGCGGATGCATCCGCCTGCCTGGTGGGAGGCCGCAATATCAGCAACAGGTATAACGATATGCCCGGTATACCCGCCTGGCTCGACTGGGCGGTATTTGCTGAGGGGGAAGTGGCAGCGGGCCTGCAAAACGTATGCATCAACACCTGGAATCATAATTGCGAGCATAACCAACGAATATCCTTTGTAGCAACCGCGCCCGGTATAACCGGCGAGGAATGCCACATCAGGATACGCATCAATGACTGGGTAAACAAAAAGACGGAAGTGATGCAAAGCTATATGCAAATGTTCGGCACTGCACAAACAGAGGTCATCGTGATGACGAGCTATTTTTGGCCCGGGCGTAAACTGGTAAAGAAAATGGCTGCTGCTGCATATAGAGGTGTAAAAGTAAAACTGGTGCTTGCTTCCATATCCGACATACGAATAGCAAAGTATGCCGAGCGCTATATGTACCGCTGGCTCTTCAGGAAAAATATCGAGATATACGAGTACAACAAAAATGTACTGCACGGCAAAATAGCAGTCTGTGATAAAAAATGGGTGACGATCGGATCGTACAATGTAAACAATCTAAGCGCCTATGCCAGCCTCGAGCTGAACCTGGACGTGATGAATGAAGATTTTGCCACTGTTACACATCAAAAGCTTTCGGAAATAATTGCAAATGACTGTACCCTTGTTACCAAGGATGCATACACAAGGAAATACCGCTTTATCAACAGGGTGTTCCAAAAGGCGGCCTTCATCATTTTGAACATCATCTTTTTCATTTTCACTTTTTACTTCAGGCAGCACAAACGCGCAATTTAATTCCCTTTTATCTTTTCGATCAGGCTGCCGATATCGCGTTTGTTGAACATGGCCATACGCCCCCGCTGCACTACAAGGTCATTGTCTGCATTGGTACCCAGGAAATAGTGGAATACAAACCTTGCATTTGTATCCCGCCAGCCTGCTATCTGCCCAAAGCGAAGGTCATTGAACACCAGCGTATCCTCCCAACGCTCTACCGTATAGTATCCCTGCGAGAACCTTAGAAGATAATGCAGGTCTTCTTCCTTTTCCTTGCCGGCTATCATTTGTTCATTTCTTGGCCTGTATTGCCAGGTAATATTATCTGTTTTACTGAATATTGAATAATAACCTATATAATAGCCAGAGTCATTTTCGGCTACCACGTTCCATAGCCAGCTATTAAGCATGGTAGGTGTGGTAAAATGACGCTTGTACGCGATATGGTCGCGGCTTAAAATATTCTTCACCTTACGTTCCACCACCAGCTTATTGGCAACGCAGTATAGCAAATACGCCCCGCTCATGGAAAGCGCTATAATAGCCCAGTGCGTCTTGTTTTTATGCGTACGGAAAATGAATACCGCGATCAGCGCCAGCGCCGCCCAAATGCTGAAAAAAGGATCGGCCACAAAAATAACATTGAAACTGAAGCGCTTATGGCTGAAGGGCTCAAGCAAGCCCGTGCCGTACGCATTCATGGAGTCGATGAAAAGGTGGATGAGTATCTGCAACCCAAAGAATATGATCCAGCTCTTTAAGCTTATATTATGCTTTCGATGCACTTTTTCCGCAAGCAAACCGCAAAACACCGCAGCTATCATGGCAAATAGCAGCGAGTGGGTAAATCCCCGGTGCGCCAGCAGGTCCTGCGCCGGTGTAGACCAGAAGGAGGCTAAGAAATCTATATCAGGCAGGCTTTGTGCTACCATGCCCCACCACAATGCCTTGCGCTTCAGTTGCCGGCCTACAAATATCTCCCCTATGCTCGCGCCTATTACTATATGGGTTATCGAGTCCATAGGTAAATTTACTGCTTTTATTTATTGGCTTTTCTTTTTGCCTTTTCCTGCTTCCTGAAATATCCGCGCGTAAGGAAATTGTGCTTCAGCGCCTCCATATCCTCGCTAAATGCAGCTGTTCCTTTTTCAATATTGTCCAGGCTGTTGCTCAGCTTGTTAGCCAGCGCTGTATCCTTTAAAACGGTATTCACAGTGCCGCCCTTCGTATTGACATCATTTTGAATGCCTTGTACAAGGCTGTCGAGCCGCGATATCAATATATCAGCATCAGCCGACGCCTGGTTGATATGGCCCACAGCCTTTTTTAGGTCGCTTGCCACTACTGTATCTGTCAGCAAAGATCCCACCGTACCTTTACCATTGTGGGCATCCACCACTATAGTATTAAGCCCCGAGGCCACTTCGTTAACTTTCACCGCGGCGTACCGGATGTTCGATAATGATATTCTCAGGTTGGAAGAGATAGTAGTGTCGTTCAAAAGATTCCACAAAGCAGCACTGTTATTCAGGCGTTTTATGGTCTGTTTCAGGTCTTCAGATATTATTGCCACATTATCGTTTGTGGTTGATAGTGTAGCCAGCATCTCGTTTGTCCCCGCTTCCGTCTTGGTAGGCAACAGGTCGTTCTCCTCTATCGCTGCGGCGGGAATGATATTGGTGGAGATATTGATCACCTTGTTGCCCATCAGGCCTTCGTTACCGATAGCTACAAAGGCATTTTTGTGTATGAAGGGCTGAAACTTCCTGTTCACAAGCATGCTTACCTCGATAGTTGTGTCATTTACCAGCGCTACTGACCGCACATTCCCTGCCTGTATGCCTGAGAACCGCACATTATTGCCTTTCGTTAGTCCGCCAACATTTCTGAACCTCGCGCGGATGTGTATATCATCGCCAAACAGGCTCTGGTTGCGCCCTATCAGGTATAGGGTAACGATGAGGATCACCAGCCCCGCCAGAACAAATATCCCCAGTTTAATGTTGTTTATAGCTTGCTTTGCCATAACTAATATTTATTCAAAAAAGTGTTTTATCCTTTCGTCAGTCGATCGCTTCAGTTCCTCGTAAGTACCCGTTGCATAAGCCTTTCCATCTATTAACGCCACTACCTTGTCCGCAACGGCCTTTACACAATTCATATCGTGCGATATGATGATGGACGAGGTGTGATATTTCTCCTGCAATTCTACCATCAATGAACTGATCTCCCTGCCCGTTATGGGGTCCAGCCCGGATGTTGGCTCATCGTACAGGATGATCTCCGGCTTCAATATCAGCGTTCTTGCCAGCGCTATTCGTTTTTGCATACCGCCCGATAGTTCCGATGGCATCATATCGATAGTATGCGCAAGGCCAACATTCTCCAGCATCTCGTTCACGCGTTCGTTCACTTCTTCTGCGTTCATATGCTTTATGTGCCTCCGCATCGGGAATTCCAGGTTCTCCCGAACCGTCATTGAGTCGTACAGCGCATTGCTCTGGAACAGGAAACCAATACGCATTCTGATATGGTCGAGCTCATCATGGCCCATCGCCAATACATCCTCCCCCAAAACACTTATACTGCCCGAATCTGGTTTAAGCAGGCCAATAATGCATTTAATAAGCACCGACTTGCCCGAACCCGACCTGCCCAGCACAACCACATTTTCATCTTTATTCACCACCAGGTTAAAATCATTCAACACCACGTTCCCGCCAAAGGCCTTATCCAGGTGCTTTATCTCCAGCACTGCGTTTTTCACTGCAGTTTCATTTGGCTGATTGATAATATCCTGTACTGCTGTCATACAATTAGTTTAAGCCCAACAAGTCGGTTATTTGTACTACTACAAGGTCGATAATAAATATAAGCAGCGATGATAGCACCACTGCCGAATTAGCCGAACGGCCAACACCTTCTGTTCCTTTTTTTGAATTGTACCCCTTGTAACACCCAATAATGCCTACCGCGAAACCAAAGAAAAAGGTCTTGATCGTTGCAGGTACTACATCACTGAATACCACGGTGTTCAACACTTCATTAATATACAGGTCCAGGCTCATCACCCCGCGGATATTAATGCCCAGGAATCCGCCGTACAAACCTATCGCATCGGACAGTATGGTGAGTATAGGCAGCATCAGCGTGGTAGCCAATACACGGGTCACTACAAGGTATTTGTACGGATTTGTACCTGATACTTCCATCGCGTCAATCTGCTCTGTTACACGCATTGATCCCAGTTCCGCACCTATACTCGAACCTATCTTTCCTGCAAAGATCAGAGCTGTAATTACCGGTCCTATTTCACGTATTATCGAAAGGCTTACCATATCGGGCAATCTCGCCTCCACGCCGTAGGCCACAAGTGTTGGCCTAAGCTGCATGGTGAGCACCAGCCCCATAATAAAACCGGTAAGGCCAATAAGCGGCAGCGACTTGTAACCAACCAAAAAGCACTGACGCAGAAATTCCCTCAGCTCGAAACGCGGGCGAAGGAATTCATGAAAGAACCAGCCGGTGAACCGGGAGATAGCTCCGGTCTCATTTAAAAATGCCTCTGATTTCAATTCTTTACCTTTCATGGGTACGGATTAAAACACAAATTTGGCAACATTTACCCTTCTCTTCTATGAGCGTGGTCATACCTTGATCTGATTGAGATCACTGAAAAACAGGCCTCACATACTAATTTTACAAGTATCATGCGCAGCATTACTGAACAAATAAATGGCTTGACAGATAAGCAGGCTGCCGAAAAATTATCAAATGAAGGCGCCAATGAACTCGCAAGCGCTGGTCCGAAATCGTTTGGACGGATTGCGCTTGATGTGCTCAAAGAACCCATGGTCATCCTCCTGGTAAGCTGTGGAACACTATACCTTATCCTCGGAAGTGTCAGCGAAAGCATGTCGCTTATCGCGGGCATTATATTGGTCATCGGGATCACTTTGTACCAGGAACGAAAGACCGAAAAAGCACTGGAAGCTTTAAGAAAATTAGCCAGCCCGAAAGCCACTGTGATCAGGGACGGCATAAAAAAGAAGATACCCGGTCGTGAGGTCGTTACCGGGGATGTCATTGTTATCGACGAAGGCAACAACATACCTGCCGATGCTTTGCTGCTGCAGTCGTCGCATATGATGGTCGATGAATCAATACTAACAGGTGAATCACTCCCGGTAAAGAAGGAACCACATAGGGCAGATCAGGTTTCGCCGGAGGCGGAACCTGTCTCTTTGCTTTATAGCGGCACTATGGTGGTTAACGGCACGGGCATAGCCCGGGTACTTGCTACCGGGATCACTACAGAGTTGGGTAAAATAGGCCAGTCCCTAAAAACGATGCAGGACGAAAAAACGCCCCTCCAGGTCGAAATGAGTCGCCTGGTAAGAATAATGGCCATATCCGGCATCGCTCTGTGCTTACTGCTGGTACTGGTTTACTATATCACCAAGAGCAACTTCATTGATGGTTTACTCGCAGGCCTGGCCCTGGCTATGGCGATGCTCCCGGAAGAATTTCCTATTGTATTCACCATATTTATGGCCCTGGGTGCATGGCGAATGTCCAAATGGAAAGTATTGGTAAGAAAGCCGTCCTCTATAGAGGCTTTGGGAACTATTACGGTACTTTGTACAGATAAAACGGGAACTATCACCCAGAACAAAATGCAGGTCAGCAAGCTGTATGCCGGCAAGGAATACCATCCTGTCAATTATGACCCCGGGGCCGAAATACCGGAGGCGTTTCATGAACTGGTTGAGTATAGCATACTGGCGAGCAGGAATGATCCATTTGACCCAATGGAAAAATCAATTCACAAATTGGGTGAATTGAAACTTGCAGGCACAGCGCATATACACACAGACTGGCAAATGGTCAGGGAATATCCACTGTCTGCTGATCTGCCCGCCATGTCCATGGTTTACACGCAAAAGAGGCTTGCCGGTAATACGGTTGCTGCGAAAGGGGCACCCGAAGCTATCTTCACATTATGTAAGCTACCCATTGAAGAACAAAAAGAAATTTCCGCAGTTGTAAGGCGGATGGCATCACAGGGACTAAGAGTTCTGGCTGTGGCCAAAGCACAGGCAACTGCGCTTCCTTTGCCGCACGCACAACAGGATTTTGATTTCGTTTTTTGCGGGCTGATCGGCTTGTCTGACCCCGTCAGGGCCGAGATACCGCAAGCGGTAAAAGATTGTCATACAGCCGGCATACGGGTCATACTAATAACGGGAGACTACCCGGTAACTGCCCAGAACATTGCGGCAGAGGCCGGCATACATAACCCTGATGAAGTTATCACAGGTAAGGAACTTGAATTAATGTCCGGGCCCTTGCTTGCGGAAAAAATAAAAACGGTAAATGTCTTTGCGCGCATAAAACCGGAACAAAAACTACTGATAGTAAATGCCCTGAAGGGCAATGGTGAGATCGTTGCCATGACAGGTGACGGCGTCAATGATGCACCCGCCCTTAAAGCCGCACATGTCGGTATCTCTATGGGCGAAAAAGGCACTGATGTGGCGCGCGCGGCATCATCCCTTGTTCTGCTTGATGACAATTTCGCTTCTATAGTTTCGGCGATCAAAATGGGCAGAAGGATATTTGACAACCTTCAAAAAGCATTTAGTTATATTTTATCAATACACATTCCCATCGCGGGCCTGGCCCTTATTCCTGCCATCATCCCGGGACTGCCTGTCTTATTATGGCCCATACACATCGCCTTCCATGAATTGGTGATCGACCCCATATCTTCGGTCGTATTCGAGCAGGAAGGTGAGGAACATAACATAATGAACAGACCGCCGCGTAAGAAAGGAAAAAAATTCTTCAGCAACAGGAAGATCGCGTATAGCATCATCCAGGGGGCCATCGCTCTTGGCATCGTGCTCAATATATACTTTACGGGACTCTATTACCATTTACCCGAAAGATCACTTCGTGCGGCATCATTCACTTCTTTAGTGTTGATAAACCTGTTTCTTGCCTTGTCCAATCTTTCAAAATACCGTTCTGTCATCGCGATAGTAAGGCATCCCAACACGGCGGTAAAATGGATACTCGGCGCTGTTTGCTTTATATTGGTGCTCATCCTTACCATCCCGGGCATCCGTACTGTGTTCATGTTCGAAACTTTCTCCTTCAGGTACTTGTTATTCATATTGACCTGCACTCTTGTTGGCACTGTACTATTTGAATTGATGAAATACGCTTACTACAGGAAACGGTAAATTCCCGGACCTGTTTATTATGGC
>APMI01038761.1_pt1 | contig 18467 bp, 20 predicted proteins | sample 667938 | NCBI WGS metagenome assembly APMI01 (sample SAMN01084076, study PRJNA167559) | wastewater metagenome | biome: Wastewater | place: Denmark: Ejby Moelle, Odense | collected 2011-11-28 | reverse complement strand
TCATGGCCTGTAGAATTATTTTATTTATAATATTATTACCTATTGATTTAAATCAAATATAGTGCATTTCTTATATTTCTATACTAATTCCTTATTAACTCTTTCTTAATACAGCAATTCCCCAAAATTCTTCAATTGCTAATATTTCCACTCCAACTTAACCATATCTTTCCTATTGATACCTTGCTTACCAATTTCCCTTAATACTGCCTTATTGACATCATTGAACCCTTACTTAAATATCATTTTCTAAGCTTTAATTCTTTTCTAGTTATCATCAAGGGATTACATGTAACTTATTATACTGTATTTTATTTGGGCTGCTTGTTTCTATGATAAGGCTGTGTTGTTGTACAAATTTAGTAATTGAAATACTGTTATTGATGGGTATGATTGTTGGGGCTAAGACGGTGCTATTGATTTTGATGAAGGTATGGTTGTGCGGGATTATGTCATCATCATCGATTATCTGGTGAATTTTATAGGTTATACTTGGATTGTTGCTAAGTATTATGGTACTGTGCGATAATAGTATATACCTTATGCATCTCGAGAGTACACTTTACGATAACTTTCATTAATAAAACAGATATATGGCCGTTTAATCCAGTTCTTGCCTGCAGAATATCTTGCATACAGTTCCGGCACAACATCAATGAACAGCTTCTCAACCAATGATTCCAGTTGCTGATTTAGATCAATACATACAATATAATCACTAAGCCCAATAAGTTTCTCAATAGATTATTACTACTCTCTAGTAGGCACTTAACAAATTTTAACAGCAATAAAATACTAACATTATCCTTTTGATGAAGTTATGATTTGTTTTTGTACTAAACTGAAATTCTGATCAATTTATAAAGGGTAACCTACCATATCGCATACTACTGGGATCTGGTACTGATTGAATATTATTGTTGTTAATGTGCTTATTGGGCATTGTGGGTCCAGTTATGATACAGGAGTTAGTGGAAGCATCTTATTATTATTATTACTTTGTTATAATATATATATGATATATGGTATTATATGAAAAATATAAATCAGTGTCAGTCAGCAGTCTTATAACTCTGCTATTTGTATATGCATTTTATGCCATTATTAGTAAGGGAGCATCTTCAACAATGCCATCATTTCTCGTTCATCATTTCCGTTAACACTGTTAAGACTTGTCGATGATGATATAATCTGACTTTTCTGTGTACCTTGTGTTGTGAAACTGCTCTATGAATCTTTTCGACCTAATTTGAGTTCAAGTTCATAATCTTCTTGCTATTACATTAATTTCATCTCATAAGTTTTTATCTGTGCGTTTAAGTACTTCAAAATACTATGAGTGCTATTTTAACTAAAATACTGTTTTTGAGCATGTGAATTATTGCACATCACTGAACATAGACAAGGCAATAGTATAGATTTTAAGTCATAATCCATAATGTACTTGATAGGATGATTGAACAGAATCTCAAGCATGCCTGACTGCAACATGAATTATTTTGTTTAATTATGATTCCAGCATAACATTGCTATTATCTGGATACCTTCTGTATAAATCTGCTCGATTTAACAGCTATTCTCGCTGTTCGTGCTGATTTATTAACGCACGTACTCGAGTATCAACTTAAGACAGTTCAAAAAAGTATGACTATCTTTATTATACTCAGGTATCAAAATACTTCGATTGCTTTTGAGACTGTAACGTAAGCACATGCTGATAATCTTGAGACTGTACATTATCATATTGAGAAAACAAGTCGGCATTTACTACATCTAATATTCAGTAGTACACGTGTGCAGTAAATTAGATAGGCTTGATGTAATTGACTATGAACATACTTGGAGTGGCTGTGAAAGCTAAGTTTCAGTATATATGGGCTTTTATTGAGAATTACCGGACAGTCTACTGTAAATGCAAGCCAAATATCTCAATAACTTAAGCATAAATTATTCACTATAAGCATTTTGCTGTGGTCTCCATTGTTATATTTATGTTTTTATTTTTTTAATAAGCGTGCTCATGGCTACAATATTTAGTGTAAGTTGTACAATCTGCTATATATCAGCTGAAATATTGCCAGATATCAAACATTTGATATTGATATACACAATACTGTAGTTATTATAATTCTATTTATTTTTATTGCTTAGAGAGTCTACTAAATCTCCACTGTATTTAATTAATTAAATTATGTAGAATAGTCGTCAAAATTGAAGTCATAATATAAATATTTGATGTAAAAGTTGATATATAAAAATATCAATCGATTGTCGATGGTGTATGATTTCCAATTAATTTTAATATTTTTGAAATATATATATTGTTTAACTTACTTCATTTAGTGAATGCTTATAATTTGCGGTACCCTTTGGGTTTCCTTAACAGTAGTATAACTCCTAAAATTAATCCAAAAGAACTGATAGCAACAAAAACAACAAGCCCTCCAACAAACTTGACAAGTGAAATACCAAAAATATGCGCTTAATGATTATATAGTGCATATTTAAGTTTATTATGTTACAAATCCAATGAGACATAATATTTTTTATATAACACTTCACCTATTATAGCTATATCAGATTATATGAACTCAATGTTAAATTTTGTTGTTGTTGTTTTTGACAACGATGATTATGATGGCGGTGATGATGATGATCGATTGCTAGGATATGTTAGTTAAGATAGTGAGAATTATATTGAGTCTTATTATGATAGCTTTAAGATAAGTTAATTTGTTTGTAGCTATTGTTATGTGAAATTCGTGCAAGATATATAGGAAGTCTATAAAACTTTACATGAAGTATGTGCTGATTACAGGATTTGTTCAATTTGAAATTATAGTGCTTTTGGTAACTTCAATCCTGTTTCATTTAAACTAATTGCTATAGCAAAATTAAAATTTGGTAAATTAAAAACTTGCTTATCATCACTATGATACCGCAAATAAGCGATAGTTTTTACACCAAAAATCCATTTATTATCACGAGCTTAAAGCATAACTTATCTAAACCTGACACCTTCTTCATCAGGTTTAGTATAACTTAGCTATAGCCCACCGAATTGAATTCGAGACGAGCGATGTCCGTTCGCTTGATATATCGAAATGATTTTATTCTAAATTAAGCTGGTACTATTTAGCAGTAGAGTGTATATTTTGTTTTAACCTGGACCGAATGTGAGTAATGCATCATGCAAGCTATTATTTTAGTGTTTGAATAGTTCAGGTAATGGAGAGAAATTGATATGCAATTGGATATCAAATCTTCCTTCAATATATAAAAGCGACTCTTTAATAAGTCCTCTCCAGTTATCTTATTTCCAATCCTCAAAATTAACTGCTTACAATACACCATTCATCTCATTGATATTGTGTTTAAACATACTTTTCTTATTATTGTCTTTGATATTAATGTACTATCTTTCATCCTGAAGTGATAATGAAAACATATAGACTTGATCTTTAATATTAATAGGTATCGAATACGAAATCCTATCCTCATTTTATTATCGAACCAGCAGTTCCACATCTAAGTAACAGTTGATGAGACTGATCAATGATGCAAGAGTAATGATGCAGACTTATAACAATTTCATACAGGTTATAAATATTGTGCATATATGATTAGTTAATAACAAGTATCCCATTCTATTATAAATATTACATCAAGTCAAAACAATATAATATGAGTCTGTTCGTAGGCAATGTGTCGAAAAAAGTGACACAAAGGGAATTCTAAGATGCGTTCAAATCGTTCGGCCCGTGCAAAGTGGATTTGAGAGTAATCTCTGGCTTTACTTAGAAAAGATTTGCATTTGTTCAGTTCGATAGCGATAGGCATGCTGAATAAGCTAAACGGGAATTGCAGAATAAAAATTTCTCAGGACTCAAACTCAATATCGAGTGGTCGAAGAATTCAGGCAGATTTAATGAGAACTCTAAAATGGATCAGAAGCATAACAGTAATCGCAAGTAACACAATTTCTATCATAGCCGTCGCAGCAGATCTCGAGACCGCAGCTGGAGAAGAGGAGATGACCGATGGCATAAAAGATCGCCCTCATATGAAAAAAGAAGCTCACCAACATATAGTGATAATGATGATGTTGATCTAGATACTTATAAGCCTAAGTGTCCCAGAGATGAGCACCTGTGGAAGAAATTGTTTGAGCGTAAATAGAAGAAAAGACAGTAATAAATTTAAAGAAAGAAGCAAGCTGAGCTTGATGGAGAAATACTTCCTGAGGCTGAGCAAATTGCAGAATAGAAATGAAGATAAGGTAATTCTCATCAATGAATACAAGCTTTTGTTTATCTTATTTAACATTAACTTTAATCAAATATCATAATCTTGGTTTTCGCAAGGTTTATCAGCCAGAAAGTGTCGAATTTACATAAGAAGATTCTCAGATGCCCGACAAATCCGATTAGTTTTATTTTGAATATTTACTTAATCTGTCTTATTTACTTTATGCTATGGTAATGTTGTTCTTGTTAAATTATTAATTGCTCTTTTTCTTTCAAGAATATCAAGTTTCTGAGAAAGCTGGCTGATAAGTTCATTAATTTTACGATTACACTATCGATACTAAAGTGCCCATTCAGTGTTAACAATAGGTAAAAAATTTTAGCTTTTGTTTTTGCTCAACCATCTTTTAGATTCAAGCATTAGTTTCTTCATCTTCCAGTTGTCATTTTTAAGCCTCTGTATCTTCTCATTGTTTGCCTGCACTCTACCAAACATAGTAGATAAATTTCTTAATGCAGAATTATCATTGTTACGATTTTCTGATGAACACTCAAATTATTGTCTAATTGCATCTGAGTTCAGAATTGGGCTATTACACTTTAGGCTTTAATTCGTCATTAAGCACTCAGATACTTGTGTGAATCTTTACTATAGTGCAGGCAGCAATTTTCTAGGCTGATCATGACTCAACTAAAGCCTGTTTGATGGCTCTCCATAATGATTCATATTGTTTATTATTTCCCTCAATACTAGTTATGTAATATATCGTATAATAATAACATCGAGGTAAAAAATAACAATGATAATTTTATGTGAATTTTCCAATAAAAATGATAACCATTAAATTCAATTCAAAATCAAAATAAATTGCAATTAAAGCATGATCTCATTTTTTTAGAATTTTATCTGACGATAACATCAGTGCTTTATAATATTTTTGTGGTTATATTGCAAAAAAGCTCCAATTTGTTAAAAACTTCTTGTTATATTACACAATAATGTTTTCTATTGTTAATTTGTTGGTTACTTCAGGTTTGGCTTTTAAAAATGTATTTTTGTAATGTGACGATTGTAAGAATCGAAATTAAATTACCCTTTCGATTTTATTATTTTTCCAAAGTCTATCAATACAAAGAATAAACCATTTTTGCCCAAGTTTTCGTATAAGACTGAAAGAACTAACATTTTTAAGACTATCTTCTCCATGGATAATAATAATTTTTGTTCGGATGCACTAAAACAAGCTGTTGCTAAAGATCGAGAGCTCGAGGGAGAAATTGAAATCCAGTTTTCCCGTCGATCCTCGAGCCGACGTCGAAATCCTCTTTCGGACCCACAAGTATCGCCTGCAAATGGCCCACCTGAGACTCTACTCGGACTATTTCAAGAAGGCGTGCTCGGAAGGGGCAACGTTGAAAATCAAATAGAATTTCAAAGTACGCTCAGAGTGTTAATGTAGGTGAAGCATTTCGAACAAATACTTTCTCTGCTTTACGGATACTCGATTTAAATAGACAATTTCGAAATTGACAGCTACTACACCATCGCGCGCTTCCTTGAAATCGAGTGCCTGGTCGAGCAGATGCGCAGGGCAATCCTGAAGAACCTGGGCAACTACAGTGTTTTCAGCATCATCAAAATTGCCTCCAAGTATTCAGATCAGGAACTATTCGAAGCTTGCTGCGAGTGTCTGGCTCGAGAAGAATATTAACAATTTAAATATCAAAAATCTTAGTTCTTCAACCTTAATTTGTCCCTAGTCAGGGTCATCATAAAGAGCCACAAAAAGTTCAAGAACGATACAAATAAAGGTCTTAGCTATATTGATATTGACAATCTATTAAAGTAATATTGCATGTTGAATGAACTAGACGAAGACAAATACCTTGAACTTAAATTTTAACTCTTTGATCTTAATACTCTCAATTCGAAATAGTACAAACATATTTTCTTGGACGAGATTAAATAGGATTACGGCTGTGTCTCATCTGACCAAGGTGATTAACATTCAGTAATGTTCTAGTCAACAGTGTCAACTAATTTAAAGAATAACACAACAAACTAACTAAAACTTGAAATGGACAACACTTTTCAGAGCAAAAGAAACAATGAACTAGAGATTAAAAATAAGGCTCTTTAAGGTTAGCTGAAAAAAGTTAAGCACGATAACACCTAAACATAAAAAACTTACAACTCTCTTGAGGGAGAAATTTAAAAGTTAAAACATGAGCTTCAAAAGAGAGATCATCACAGTGAACATCAAAAAACGATGATAAAAAAATTTGAGCAGATGTTTGGAGTTATGGAAAATCAGCTGCAGAAAAAAACAGATCAAATAGATTGTTTGACAGAGCAATTTTAAACCTTCAAAGTCACTTGTAAAAATCCGCAGTCAATAAACATGTAAAACAACATTGTCGTTCAAAGTCAATTTTTGCCAGCACATCTCATCAACGAGATAATGATGCCCCCAAACAGCAACCAACCATTCAGCACCGAGCCAGTGGCAAAATCCCCAACGCTAGATAAAACAACTGTTAAGACTTCAGTTCCCTCCCCGACCAAAAAGTCAGCCAAGCGACGCAAATATGATGAGATGGACGACGAATAACTATAATAAATTTATCAAGACAGAATGTTATTCGACGCGGAACCCATCAGCATTCAGAAGAAGCAGATTCCATTGTTGAGCGATTTCGTCTGCTCAAAAGGGTTCAGCCGCAAGAAGTTCAACCTGATATATAGAAGATCCAAGAAGTACGGCCCACTGGGAGACAACGAAGTCATAAGGGAAAGAAAGCCCTTGTTAGTGCTCATCAACACTGCCTTCCACGAACAACTGGGAGGGTACATAAGCAGGAGCATCCCCAAAAACGAAAATAGCGCAAGTGACCCATAGGCTTTTATCTTCAGTCTGACAAAGGACAAAAAGTACAATATATCGCTAGCGAAAGAGTCGCGGGCAGTCATCGTAAAGGACTCCTACATGTTGTGCTTCGCCAACGATTTGCTGATATCGAACGACTGCCTAAATACAGTCAGTTTCTGCTTTTGGCCCAACTGCTACACTTTCGGTGAGAACATCGACAACGCGAGTCCCTCTTTCCTGACCGGGGCCAAGGAGTTCCTGATTAACGATATGGAGATCTACGAGGTGCTGGAGGGCGAAATGCAAATGATTGTCTGATATAACTCTCAATTTCAAAACCAGCTGCAATTATAATAAAATAGCTGTTCAAATACTATAGCAAAAACTCAGACATGAAAAATATCATAGTTCTACTTGCTTTAATTGCGTCGTTGAGCAGCTGTGCCTTGATCGACCTGACACAATCCAATTTGTACTTGAACTCGTCCATTCTGTAGACAGTGTGTAACACAGATATGGAATTGGACTTCTCCTTTAGTCCGCAGACAAAGCTAACGTGTTCTAATGGTGCATGCAGTATTTAAAATGGTCATCTTTCAACTTTATTCTTTCTGGATGTGAATCGAGCATACTTGCGTCTTAAGCTTTCTAAGGCCGAAATCACAACTTAAGATTTAGTGAATGGGTATGACGTGACTAGCTTCTACTTTATCTTCTACTTCACTGATGAGTATAATAACGAGGTAGACGTTTTGGTGCCTTTCCGCAATGGCGGTGATGAAGGCATGAAGTATGTTCTTACCATCAATGAATTAACTGAGCCAACTTTCAACATTAATCTGATAGGGTTCATGAAATAAATTGTTGACCCTTCTCAGGGTATAACTTTATAAGGGTTCAACTTAATGAACTATCGAGATTATTGCAGATTTTCAGAGGTTGCAAATCATCAGAGAAACCACACTGTCTTAGTAAACGAATGGATATTTAATTTGCCAAATGTATTCCCAATAACTTCGATGACTTCATTCGCTGCGATTGACTTCGTACCTGACTATCCAGGCACTGGTAATAAAGTTTGTTATTCCAGTTATGCATCTGGCACGGGAATGGTATACCATTGTTAATTTAGTTTCATACTCATATACGATAGAATTGGGTAACCTGGACTTGCTTTTTTGAGTTAGTTTTCTTCTGGGCCTACTACTGTATCGCACCATAGACTAATAACGAGGTATTCAATGAAAGATTCAAATAAAATAATTTAACTTGTTGGGGATTTTACTCACTTCATCATCTGGCGCACATTGAGTTCTTCAGTAGGCTAAGCCGATTATCTTTATTATTTTTTGTGCACTCATTTGAAGCAATGGTCTTAGCAGCTCTGTATACCACAATAGGTACTCGTATTCCGCTCTACTCTGACTATTCAATTATCATTTGGTTTCCTGCGATTGCTATGGCTGCAGGACTTCCATTTACTGCAGCCTTAGGTGGAACTTTTCTTCAAAAGATATATGACAAAACACATACAAGGCTGGCTCTCAAAAAAGAGCATAAAAAATTACCTTATTTTACAAAAGAGACGTTGAAAGAGTATATGTAAAAATTATATAAAATGGACTATCACCTGTCAATTTTGTATTTTTGGTACTATATGATTATTTTTTTCGGTGTCTTGTGCTTTTGGGCCTCCTCCATTCATATGACACTATGGATGTCTATGGAATACTATTATTTACAGAGACTTTGGTAAATTTTGCTTAATTTAGGCTCATTTCTCTTGGCATATCATTTGTAGTAAAAAATTTAGTTTTTGAGCCAATCTTAGCGAAATTGCTAGGCCGGTTCCAGTTCTATCGCAAACGAGGCTTCTACTACAGATACGAGATTGGCAAATTATTTAGACAAATAGAACACGAGCTATGACCTGATTTAATATATTTTTAATGCGCTAATATTAATAATTATATCCGCATTTATTATTAAATTTATCAGCAAACAAATGTCAGCATATCGCAGGTACCCATTCTCCTATAAATTAGACTTTAAGCCGAAATTGAAGCCTCTAGAAGAATTGCTTTCGACAGAGATCTCGAACTGTCCCGTCGCCATGAAATATAAAGGTATGCTTTGTTTCTATGTCAGGATTGAAAGAGAAAGAGATTATTTGAGATTAAGAGAAGCTGAGAAGTTAAGGGCTGAAAGCTAATATGAAGAGTATCGGCTAAGGAGAGCCGAGCAGCAAAGAATTGCTGAGGATGAGTTACTGCATTAAAGAATTGCACGTGAAGCTGCATGTAAAGAGTATGAGGCTAGAGTGGAAGCATAGAGAAGAGCTCGCTAGGTTAGAGATAAATAGTTGTAAATTTAGCAAAGACTTGAAGATGAAGCTAATATCAGAAAGGCAGAAGCATTAGCCGTATCAAGAAGAGCAGAACTTAATCGTAAATAAGAAATCAAGACCGGCATAAACCGATAAAATATCGCAATTTTGGATGAACAGAAGGTTCAAGAGCAGCTCGAACGCGAGCTTAGCGAGATATAAATCAAAATCGGAACTATTTATGATGACAGAGAGGCCCGCAAACGTAAAGAACTTGAACAACTCGAATAACTAGACAAGCAAAGTTTCAAGCTCAAGCAAGCACTAAGAAGCAGCAAAGTGCAGCAGAAAGCTTTAGAATAATCGTTGGCTGAGCTATCAAAGCTTATTGTATGATCTATTTTTATACTGTCTCATGATTTGTTATATCAGTTAGTTGAAGATAATATTGACAATAAAATTATGAAATTTCATATTATAAGCGCAAATTAGTATAGTATTGGCAGCAGATATTCAATATTAAAATCAAAACTAGGCGAGTAGTCTTTCAAAAAGGCATACCTGAGGTCTCATTTCATACTCCCAATAGTTTCTCATCTCTATAGTTTTCTCCTCAGGAGAATAAATGATGATGGGAAAGTCATGCTGACTGATAGGACTTTATTGATGACTGTTGTCGGACAGGATATCAGTCTTAGAGTCAGAGATGCTGAGTCTCTTGGAAATTGGCTTTGAGCAGGCTTGGTTTTTTGACCTTGTTGAAGATTTGTTTGCTTTCTTGACCATTTTGTCAACTTATAATTAAAATTATATTGCTACTTACTTTAATTTTACCTATATTGCACTAATTTATTTTTATTTATAATTTAATCGGTTGTCATTAAATACAAATCCATTAAATTATTTGGCGTTTACTGTTGACAAGAAAGCATTCCTTCATTTACGTAGTCTATTCAATTTATACTGATCTCTGGTACTTTGGAATTCAAGGCCCCGACTAGATAGATATTTTCAAACGAATTATAGACTATTAAGTGATGGCTTATCTTTAAATCTTACTTCACTGGCGATTTAATGCAGAGAACAAAACAGAAATTGAGAATAAATAAATAAAACACTGTAGTTTAAATGAAGATAGTCGAATAGTGAAAGATCAATAAAAAAGAGACTTACTCCTTTTTGGCATACCCACGATCAACTCGGGGTAGTTCTTCAGAATCTAGTAGTTAGTGCTAGCTAATCTTGAACACTCTTCATCATGGGGCAGTGTGCATGAAGAGCCAAGCTCGCAGTAGCACCGGTCAGAGTAGGACAGACAGCTGTCCTCCATTTAGAATGAAGACACGCTGGCCACTGAATCAATTTCGTATTTTTCTTGCGGAGATGCAACCGTGGACACTGCGCTCAATCTGTACTTCAAAAACAAGGGAGACTATGGTTCTTCGGTTGTCTCGTCTCGCTTGCAGCTGGTGGGTGATTGTGGACACATTTCGTCAGTCTCCGTAGTGCCCTCACCGAAATATTTTTATTCAATCGCGATCATGATAAAATAATTGATAAGCATAGCACAAGCAATAAAAATAAATATCCCAAAATATACTTTCCATCTATTGGCTTTCTTTCGCACTCCTGTATTTCAAATTTACATAATTTTAGTGCTGATCTTTTTTTTTGTCAAATTTGTTCCGATTCCTAGGACATAACAGAAAATAAGTTATGTCTTACTCCTATATATAATATAACAAATGACGGAATTTTATATTATAACCTTTCATATTCGATTTATGGTGCAAAGTTCGATAATTTACTGCTGTACTGAGATATAAATCCAATGCATCTTATTTATATTAATTTTAGTTCTTAATTCTAGTAAATTTATCCATTTTTCTCCTATATTCATCTAAATTCCAATCAAAATAAATCACTTACAATCAAATCCAAAATTAAATTATTATATAACAAAAAAGATCCATGAAAATTCAAACTTACAAAATAATCATACTTTTATTACTCGTGCTTGGCAGTTACGCCAATGAAAAGCTCGTGTGTTACAGCAAATCAAAATTATAAAGCGAAGCCATTTACCAATTTTTCACCGGTGTGAGAAATGGATACTTTGTCGATATATACCCTGAGGCTCCGATTATTGATTCCAGTACAGTTTATCTTGAGAGTAAGGCTTGGAGTGGAGTAAATGTTCTTGCAGATAACTAGACTTTAGATAATTTCAAATATGCAAGGATATATGATAACAATATTGCAGCTAAGATGTCTCCGCAACAAATGGGTGGAGCATAGGTGCCAAGTCTTAATGGACTTAATATAACATATTCTCAACTTTGCGATAGGTATATTAAAAAACAAATAAATCTTCTAGTAGTCCCTCAAGATCACCTCCAAATGTTACTGTAGTCTACAATCGTTGACACAGCTAACTTACAATCATTGTGCCGGCCCGATGTCATATTAATAAAACAGTATGGGAATGATAAAATGAGTGGAGATCAGAGAAAACAATTTGAAGGTAAAGGTTATCAGCAAGTAAACTCATATTAAAATTTTGTCTTTTTATTCAAAAAGTAAAAAGTCCAGTTTTATCAATAATTATAAACAAAAAACAAACTCCATCAATAAACCCATGCAGATAAATTGATCTCATTCAGCAGTATAATCCAAAGCCTAGCCTCAAAAACCCTTAATAAAGCAGTATCGATGAACGAGATAAAAACCCAAATAGTGAACAACTAACTATACATCCATTTTTCACGAATAGGAGCAATATTCGATATCGCACAGTTAAAAGATAGTAATAATTTGCCTGATCATTTTTTATTGATGGAAACTAACCAAAAATATAGTATGCTGAGAATTCCCAAGTAACATGTTAAACAGGAGGATATTAATTTAGCAGATAGAATATCATTTACGCATATTACTTACTCTCCACCGAACTAGAAAGTTAAGCATATTTTTGTGTTACAGCATGATTTTGATCAGTCTGTAGAAAAATAGGGTTAGATTGTGAGACTTTCTGATTAGGTTAAACCATTTAACAGTAAATAAATCAAATAGTACAAAATTGATGATGTATAAAAATGGAATTAAACTAAAACTAAACCTAATACAGATAAGAATATTGCTGAACAGAAGGTATCTCCACCTGTGATTGATAGTTAAAAATAAAAATAAGCTAAGCAGCTTGCTTAAGAGAAATAAAAATTGAGAAAATAAAAGGAAAAACTGCAGCAGGAACTAGACGCCAAAAATAGAGATATACTGGAAAGATAGAAAAGTATTATATAAAAATAAGCTAATCTTAAGAAACGAGAAGAGTAACAAAAACAAAAATAAGCAGCACGTAAGAAAAAATAATCAACCCCATCTCTAACTCCTTCCTCCAAATAAAATTCAACATCCGCCTCACCAAAATCTAACACTGCCGATGCTCCGACTACAAAATAATAAATTTCCGCAATAGGATCAATCCACTCAAAATAATCGATTTCAAACTTGACCCCATAATCAGCCTTAAACAAAGACAACATTTTATAGAACCCAGCAATGTTAATCGTCATCTTGGTGAGCTCAGTCGTAGGCGCTGCAATGTTGGCTGCCCTCGTGACTGCCTGCATCATGAGACGAAATAAACGGGCTAATGTGTTGAGGAAAATTAGAAATAACTCGAATTTGCATAGTGAACATGATCAAGGGACAGAACAGCATGGTAACTAGAATTAGAATTAAAAAGGAGTTGGATCTTAAGTTGATGATATTGTTATTAAGCATTGATTTGAGAAAGCTCTTCATTATAGTATAGAGTTAATTGCTTTTGTCATATAATATTGATTATTAAATTTAAAAATGAAGCGAATTATCATATTGCGGATTGGTAATCTGGAGCTCCCTCTTTCTTCTGGTTGCGGTCCATCAAGTCGTTCATTTACGATCTAATTTAACATAAATAATTACTGAACCTAACGACCTTATTTAGGTTTATATACACTTTTTTTCTTCGCATCGGTTTTCACCCAGTTGTGGACTAAGATATCAAGTTTGCCCATTTTTCTGTTCTGAGGCTGGAGTTAATTCGGAAGAGAACTTCTTTACACCATAGGTGCATCTTTAAAATCAACATTTCTCTTAAGCCATTCTCCCCAACTTTCACGAGGATCTGGGACAGGGTCGTAGAGTTAGACTTTCTACTTTTGTAAGAAATTGTTTTAAGCATCGTGTTATACGCCTTCTTATCCTGTCATCATTTTTAAGAATTTTTTATAATTAACATATCGATATAGGAATTTCTTGCCGATCTCTTCATATTCGAAACTTTATTTGATTTATCTCGGATTCATTTTGTTGAAAACACTCTTGGCAATATCCATGAACCCAGGCAAAATAGCGAGATCAACCGGTTTAAGTCCATTTTTAGGATTCATAACATTAACATCAGCTCCACTCGCAATAAGTCGATTCACAATATCCAACTGATTCTTTTGAATAGCGATAGTGAGTGCCGTTTAACCTTTCGGTGTGACAATGTTAACATTTGCTTTCTTGCCGAGTAAAAGATCAACTCCTTATTTGTCACCTTTGAATGCTGCTCGCATGAGTAACGTATGTTTGGTATCTTTAGTGACTGGCTTATCAATCACTTCAGGGTGCTTGCCCAAGATCTCTTATATTTTACCGTACTCTTTGCGGTTAATGTGGTAGTACAGCAATTCTTACTTAGAGTAAATTGACTTGTTCCCCATTTAAATTTTCGAAATATTATTACAGCCCATTCATATAACATAATATGTTCTCAATGATCATTATCTGATAAAAACTCAAGTATAACAGATATTAATATTATTCAATATATTGCATTAAAGAATTTTCTATTTATTTTAGAAAAGCAAAGGCATGATCCTTGACTTTATTTTTGTCTGTTTTAATTCAAAAACAGTCTCAAAGTGGGAAGTTAATTGTTCAACAATTTAGTTATAGGTTTCAGCGAAATTAATAATACAAATACTGTTCAATTAATGTCTAAGAAATAATCTGAGCTGAAAAAATCTGTACTCAGCAAGGTAAGGTCTCTTGAGAAGAGCATTGGTGTCAAATCTTCGAACTCACAATTCGTTACTCAGTCGAGCACTTCTGTTTTGACAAACAGCTAGAAAAAGCAAATAGTGGCCGAAGCCAAAGAGGTCAAAAATAAAATAGGAAAATTTTTACAAAAGCTAAAGACCAAAGCTAACAGTATTAAGTAATAGAGCGAGTACTACACTTCAAATAAAGAGAAGTAGGAATATGTTGAAGAATCATCATTGACAAATGACCCGTACCAATTCCGCAAAAACAACCCGATCATCCTTTAGAAAGGCCTCAAAAAGCAGCAAAAGCCAAAGCAAGCCTTATTATCTAGTTAATACTATAACGATAAGCCTAAACAAAAGTCTGATGAATTTGAGGATTACCCTAAACTGCATCCGCTTGTCCGAGAGCTAAAAAGTTTTGATGAGACTATTACTACCAACTCATCAGTCAAAGAATGCCATAAATAAATGAATTTGAATGCTTTTATTATCAGCGAGGAGCTCGGTGCAGGAAAGTACGGGCATGTTTATATTGCAAAGTATCTTGATATTTACTTAGACATAAAAAATCAGGAATGGTCTTCGCGCTTAAAAAAGTGAACAAAAAGTAAATAGAACAAAATATGATAAAACAAATCTGTCATGAAATTAAAATTCAGATGTTTATAAATCATCCAAATGTTATTAAAATGTATTCTTACTTTCATGACAAGGGCTCTTTATATTTATTGCTAGAATTGGCAACTTCTGGTCATCTTTATGATTTTCTTCAGAAGAAAATTTTTATTGAAGAGTCAACTGTGCGAAATATTGTTAAGCAAATTTGTTCAGGACTTGGGCATTTGCATAGGTTTAACATCATACATCGCGATGTTAAGCTTGAAAATATTCTATACCAAATGGTAGAATTTTATTAATATTTTAGGGCATGGTAAAAATATGCGATTTTGGATGGTCTATAGAAACTGAGGACTTAAGAGAAACCTTCTGTGGCACTCCACTTTATATTGCTCCTTAAATTTTACTTCAAAAAGGTTACGATAAAAAGATTGACGTTTGGTGCGTAGGAATATTAACATTTGAGTTACTATATGGTCGTGTTCCATTTGAAATAAAATAACAAAAAGATTTCATGAAAATAGTGCACGATGAAGTACATTTTCCGAGTGATCCAACAACTTCAAAATCAGCTCGTAATTTCATTATTCAATGTCTTATGAAAGACCCAGATATTAGACCTACATTTTAGGAGTTACTAGCTCATCCTTTTATTTAAAAATGTGAGCAACTCAAGCCTAATTAACTATTTTGATAATACATTATTACTTTTTGTGTGTACCTATTCTTTTACTTATAATATTTTGTGATGAGCAAATAAATTCCTCCCTTAGGATTGAAATTACTTTAAAAGATGGGAGTAAGGCCTTAGAAACCTAAAATTATACAAAAAAATGAAGATGATTTATCGAAATAAGACTCCGATGATCTAAAAAATATGATCAAAGGATCAAATTTTTACTCTTACTCAAACGCATAAAATTGCTTTCCACTCCAAAGTCTATACTTAGGAGGCAGTAATATTGAAGCATAGCCAGAGATCGAACCATAAAATGAATGGAAAATAAAAAGCAAGCTAGTTTAAAATAAAATAATCATCTCGCCTGATATATTTCTTCATAGTTAATAAAATTAAGAACAAGACAGAGTAAGTGAACAAAACGCGACCAAAGGAGATGGTATAAATTTTAAGGAAGTAGAAACCTGTGAAAATAGAGAAAAAGGGAACAAATGTTAAGAACATTCGGTCAGTAGTCAAGTTAAGACTAAAAAGAAAAAGTAACTTAAAAAGTCAAACGCAATTAAAAACTTTTTAAATCAGTTCCGAAGCTACTTTAGTAAAAATAGTTAAGTTATTAAAATTAAGTACAATTTATAACCAAAAATATATAAAAATATACTTGATAACTTGAACAAAAAAGTCAAATATTAGAAGAGATCTCAAAAGATGGATGACTTTGAGTCGATGCTTAGTCATCCAAATCATTCAAAAATACTTGTTTAATAATGCAGGCAATTTCTGTATATCTACCCTACAATAGTACAGTAATCTAAAAAAATCACAGATAAAAATTCTAATTTACAGATTATTGAAGACATGAAAAAGGCTATATAAAAATATTTGTCTCAATCGATTTGAAATTAAAATTAAATTCTTGATGACCAATTAAATTTTATGTGAGTGATATCTTTACTGAATTGATAATTTATAATTGATTTATATTTGATATGATCCAAAACTCCAATGTAGCTTTACAGTTATGGAGCGAGTACAAGCAAAAATTCGCAGGACCATACACGTAAATGCTTAAAAGTAACGAACTAACTTTGAATGGTCGAACAATGCATTTCAAATACTTAGTCAAAGGTGATAAACCCCAAAACGGGTATTCATTAATATTTGGCTTCCATGGCGGAGGGTAATCACCAGTTGAAGTCAATGATGGACAATGGAATAATCATAAATATCTTTACAATAAGCAACTGCCAGGTGGAGTCATCTGGTTCGCACCTAGATCTCTATAAAATAAGTCTGACATGTGGCATAAAGAGTACATGTAAGACTTCATACTTGAAATCGTTAGAGCTTTCGCCACTAATGACATGATCGATATTAACAAAGTTTTTCTAACTGGATTTTCAGCTGGAGGCGACGGCATTTATCATATGGCTCCACGAATGGCTGATTTCTTAGCTGGAGCGGCAATGATGGCTGGTCATCCTAATGCGATTAATCTTATGAATATTCGAAACATAGGATTTTCAATTCAAGTGGGTGGAAATGACACCGCATATAACAGAAATCTTTAAGCTATAAAATATATACGAATGCTTAATCAGCTTGGGCAAAATTACGGTGGTTATCAGCACCAAAGTAAAGTTCATGAAGGTAAGCCTCACTGGATGGACTATCAAGATGCTGAAGTTTTCCCTTGGTTGTTTGCATTTACACGAAATCCATACCCAAACATAATCCTTTACAAATAATGTCGTGTTAGACCAAAGCAGACATTCTACTATGTGCGACTAGGTGAACCTAAAAATGGAAATAGAGATGAGTAAGTGGTGGTCATAAAGGAGGGAAACACTTTTAAAGTTATAAGTAACCGAGTTATTTCTATCATGGTTAATAGCCATATGGTCAATATGAGCCAGCCTATTAAGATTATTCATAATAAAACAACTACTGTAGAAAGGATGCCTCAGCCTAGAATTGATGTTGCTCAAAAGACATTTTTCGAGAGAATTGATCCTTACTATGTGTTCGATGACGAAATTCAATCAAATCCTCCCCAGATTATCGATGTAAAGCAAGCAATGTGTGAATATTTCTTTATTGACCCTTCATAAAAATAAGCATAATATGAACCTGAACTATCATTTAAACCTGATGCAGTGCCAGCTAACTTCAATCGAAGCTTGAATCCTCCTCCAAGAAAGAAGAAGACAATGATGCCTCCAGTATAATAATAAATCTACTCATCTGGCCACTAAAATCATATATAAAGTTACAACAATTCACCAAACAAAGGCACCTCAAATCCAACCTATCTAGATCCAAATCAACAGCAGAGAGTGGCTCGTCAACAACAATTACACTCATTTAATCCAAATGAGCCAGTCAATAACAACAATAACAATAATATTAATAATAGTACAGGTGCTCCACAACAACAGAAGCAGACTCGTAATGCTTATCGATGTGCTGATGATTGTTGTTCTATATTTTGATTATGTTTGTTTGTTCTATGTCTATACTATTTACTATTCATTTTTTAATATTTTATTATTGCTATAGATATAATATATGTTATAAGTATTTTATCAACACATGTATATTATCATCATAGTATCACTGTTGACTCTCTTGCACACCTTCTTTCTG
>APMI01021604.1_pt1 | contig 18478 bp, 15 predicted proteins | sample 667938 | NCBI WGS metagenome assembly APMI01 (sample SAMN01084076, study PRJNA167559) | wastewater metagenome | biome: Wastewater | place: Denmark: Ejby Moelle, Odense | collected 2011-11-28 | reverse complement strand
TTGATTTTCCTCAGAACTTTTAATAAGGAAAATAACCTGCTTGCTATACAAAGAGGCAGGGAAATGGTGGACACCAAAGTATCAAAAAAATTAAACGGGCTACAGTAATAACGAAATAAAACAGTGAGTATGAAAAGGTGTGTGAGAGTGATTGCAATAATAGTAATGGTAATAGCAGCGCCGAATTTATTATTTGCCCAAAGCGGCGGCTTTGCTGATGATATTAAAAGCCTGCACCAGGTATTAGAACAACTGTATACTGAAATGCTGCCTTTGTGCAGCAAATTGATTGGTGTAGGGCGGGGCATTGCAGGCTTCGCTGCCACATGGTATATAGCCAGCCGGGTGTGGCGGCATATTGCCAATGCAGAGCCAATAGATTTTTATCCCTTGTTCCGGCCATTTGTATTGGGCTTTGCTGTAATTATTTTCCCTTCTGTTATAGCTATGATTAATGGCGTGATGAACCCAACTGTTACTGGCACTGCAGCAATGGTGGATGATTCCAATAAAGCTATAGCAGTGTTGCTGCAAAAAAAAGAAGAAGCCATAAAAAAAACCGATGTATGGAAAATGTATGTAGGCGAAACTGGTAGCGGCGACAGGGATAAATGGTATAAATACACCCACCCCGATGATGATCCCAATGATGAGGGTTTCTTTGCAAGTGTTGGCAATGATATTCGTTTTGCGTTTGCAAAAGCATCTTACAATTTTCGTAATTCCATTAAACAATGGATGAGTGAAGTGTTAAGGGTTTTGTTTGAAGCGGCTTCACTTTGCATTAATACCATACGAACGTTTTATTTAATTGTACTTGCTATTTTAGGACCGCTTGTTTTTGGGATAGCTGTCTTTGATGGGTTCCAGCATACATTGACTGTTTGGATAGCCCGATACATCAACATCTTTCTCTGGCTACCGGTTGCTAATATCTTCGGAAGCATCATGGGGAAAATCCAGGAAAATATGCTGAAAGTAGATATTGCACAGGTGCAGGATTATGGCGACACTTTCTTTTCTCCAACAGATACAGCATACTTAATTTTTATGATTATTGGTATTGTTGGTTACTTCACAGTGCCAAGCGTTGCCAATTACATTGTTCATGCAGGTGGAGGTAATACTTTGCTGTATAAAGTTACCAATCTTACTTCCAGTGCTTCCCGTAATGTTGTAAATACTGCATCATCTGGTGCAGGCATGGTGGCTGATTCTTTTGGCAATGCCCGTTCTTCCGTTGCAGGTAGCATAGCTTCCAATGGTGTAAGTGGTGGTTATTTTAAAGATACAAAAGATAATGGTGGTTATATGAAAGATAAGTTGAGTGGGAAGAGTTAAAATAAATGTTTTGATAAGGTCAACCTTTTTCAGGAGACGACACACGGTTCATGTTGCAGGTAGCTCTATTTTACGTCAAGCACTTTGTCTGCCCAAAGAATAAATTCGTCTGCGTCCAACATTGAAAATGAATGTGGGTGTCGTTCTCCGGTTGGTAAAAAGCCTTTGCCTAAACAAGAAATATATTCAGCGTTTTTATTACCTAAAAGTCTTAACTGAACAATGCAAGCTGTTATGTCTGCAAGGTTCATCCATTCAACTGGTCCGTTACGTTGAGTGATAAACCAATTGATGTCTGGGTCTGAATAAAGTCTTACTGGAATTGTAGTAAGATATTTTGCGTTACCACCATCTTTGGAGTCTCTATAAAACGAAGATGCCATTTCGTAAACCTTTGGTTTTTGTAGCGGTGTCCCTCCAAATTGATTTTTGAAAAGTGTTGTAATCATTGAGGCTTCACTATTTCTTCGTTTTGTCGTGTCAATTGTCATTGCTCTAACATATCCATTGTACAACCGTTTCAAGTCTAATGGTGGGTCAACGCCAAAAACGGCATTGGGCTTTATGATTGATTTGTTGTTTGGATTGTAAGCCTTCTCTGCATAATACATTGCTTGATGTCCTGCCCAAGATTGTCCACCAATTATAAATTTGTTTTTTGGAATGTTGTACTTTTTAATTATTTCGGGGATTAACATTTCAAGTCGTGTTTCAAAAACATTATTTCTGTCAACTGTGTCAGCCCTGTAAAGAAATGGTAATAAAACAGTGTATCCTGCTGCACAAGCCTTTTTCGGCAAATTTGTTTCTTCAAGTGTTTGCTGCGGATAGCTAAATCCGCCAAGTACAACTAAAAGTCCTTTTGATGGCTGTTCTGGAATTAGTATAAAATATAAAGTTTCAAGAGCACCATTTTTTTCTGTGTAAACTGTGTCAATTTTTTGCTGTGCTAATAAATGGGTCGAGCAAAATGATACAATAGATATAAACAGGAGTTTCATGTTTAATTATTTAGTTCAGGTTAATTTCTGCTTGCAAAAATTCTATAAAATGATTAAAATAGTTGATGTTAGCTCTCTCCCTTAAAATCGCAATAAATTGCTTTCGCTTAAAGCCATTCTTGCCGATTTGAATGGTCGATAATGTACTATTTTGCAAATACTGCTTTACGGCCCATTTTGCAATTACCATTATTCCCATACCTGCTTTTACCATTTCAATAGAAGCCTCCGTAAGTGGCAATACGATTATTTTTTGGGGAACAACTTTTGCCGGAGCCAGCACGAACTGATGAATACTTACTGTTTCAAGTGGCAGCGAATGGATGATAAGGTTTTGGTCGGCAAAGTCTGAAGCCTTTACAAATTTCTTGTTTACCCACGGGTGATTTTCAGGGATCAATGCTATCATTTCATCCTGAAATAGTTCGTAATAAATAATGTTTTGGTCTTTAATTGGGTCGCTTGTAATGGCTATGTCCAGTTCCCCCGTCAACAGTTTTTGCAATGGATAATGGGTGGCTTCCATCACAATCTTTAAATCAATATTTGGGTATAACTCCTGGAACTGTTTCATGATTGACGGCAGCCAGTGATAGCTGGTGTAGCATTCTGTACTAATGCGGATTTCACCTGTCTCGCCAAAGACTAAATGCTTAATTTTTTCTTCCAACAAATGAAGCTTGCCTAATATTTCTTTTGCAAGGGTATAGATTTCTTCCCCGGCTTTTGTAAGAATAAGTTTTTTGTTAACTCTTAAAAATACCTTTGTGCCAATTTGGATTTCTACCTCTTTTAGCTGGTAACTAAGGGCGGATTGTGTAAGATGAAGCCTGCTAATTGCTTTAGTTATACTTCCTTCCTCAACTATTGCTTTCACTAACTTTAAGTGTCTTATCTCCATTTATAAAATATTGGGTAAAAGTAATCCATCTCATTTAAGTACAGTATGAAAATAATTAATGATAGTTATGAATTTTTCTAAGATAACAGCGAGGGTGATTTCATTTATATGAATGATAATTCAGTTTCTTTTGACAAACTCAGATCCGCAGTTGGAGGCAGTATTGCTTCTAATAGGGTGAGTGGCGGGTATTTTAAAGATAAAGGAGATAATAGGGGTTATATGAAAGATAAGCTGAGCGGAAAAGTTAGTATTTATTCATTACTCATTTTATGCCTAAAAAGGGGCCTGTCGGTATCAAAGAACCTGTACCTTCTAATATACTCGTTCGTTAGAATTTATAACTATATCCCAGCCTAAAAACCTGTGTCTCGTAATAATCGGTGCTGTTTAATTTAAAGCCGTTGCCGTTGATTTCTTTCGTAATCCGCAGGGTATTAAAAATATCGCTGGCATTAAAAAATAGTTCGCCTTTACTTCTTTGTATTTGCTTTTTTATACCCATGTCTACCGAAAACCTTGTGCCTATTTTGCCTTGTGGTATAATATCGGGGGCTAAATAAATGCTGGTGATTTGTATATCGGTTTGCTTTGGTAAGTGAAAGATGCTATTGAGTTTTATATTACCCGAAGTAAACTTTTCTTTACCTGCTTTGTAAGTTGACACTACTGGATATTTATTTTGAACAGTAAAAGCATCAATAATATTACGATAGATATTTACATTGGTATTGAATGAGAATACCTTTGAAAGGTCTTGCTGTAAAACCATCTCAATGCCTGTATTACTGCTATGCCCTGCATTTTGAAACACTGTATATATTAAAGTGCTTGGCGGTACTTGTGTTGCTATTCTTGTAATAGTTCCCTGTGTACTGCGATGGTATAATGCAGAATAGAAATATCCTTTTTTAAGATTGGTTTTATAACCTAATTCGTAAGAATCTGTAAACTGTGGACGAAGTGCCGGGTTACCTACCTTAATAATTTCAGCATCATCGTATTTTGGAAAAATTCGAATATCTACTTCATTAGGTCTGTCAACTCTTCTGTTGTAAAACAACGAAATTTTGTTCTGATCGTTTATTTTATATGCCAACCTTATATTAGGAAAAGGCTGGGTATAATTGTAACCATCACTTTTATAAGTGTTGTGGTTTGGGTTTACTTTATATTGTAAATCCACGTATTCAACCCTTAATCCAATTTCAGCTTCTAACTTTTTACTTTCATACACATAGTTGCCATAAACTGCAGGAATAATTTCTTTGTAAGTTGCTGCACCGCATGCATTGGTATCTAAAGGGGAATTTAAGCCCGGCTTGAATTGCATATTGGTTGGTATATCCCGATAACGGAATTTTAAGCCTCCTTCAATTCGTCCATACTTTAATGGCTTTACATAGTCAATATTAAAATCGGCAACGTGTTCATCTGATAATAATTTGAAAGAATCCAATCCGGTATAAGTTGGTAAAATATTTACGAAATTATATTTTTCATCTTCCCTGTGAAAGGTATAATTGAAACCTATATTTAATAAATGCCCAGCCTGTTTAAACTTATGCTGATAAGCAGCCGATGCAACAGCAGTAGTTTTTAATTCATCTTCCAAAAACTGCCAAAGGCGAAGCCTGTTGGAATAATCGTTATTAAAGAAGGGTTGGTCGCCACGGTCAATTATTTTTTCAATGCCAAACAAGCCTGAAAGGGTTAGCATATCCTGATTATTAATACTCCAATCAATTCCGGCTTTTGTGGTTACAAAATGTGTGTTCCTATTTCTTTTTGTTTGCTGATTAATGATTGTGCGATCATCAAAAGTTCTTGTTACAAATTCATTTTTATTAAGCGTTTCGGTATATAACCAATCTGCCTGTAAAAAGGCGTTCACTTTATTTTTACGATAGTTTAATGAAAGTGATGGGTTTATTTTTGGCGTAGCCTGATACTGTGGACGGATAGTTGGCAGGTTTACTTTTTTTTGCCATAATGCCCCTACACCTGTTGTGAAACCCAGTTTGCCATTAAAGCCCTGCTGCTTATTTTTTTTGTAGATAATATTAATAATACCTGCGTTGCCATTGGCATCATATTTTGCTGATGGATTGTTTATGATTTCAATTCTTTCAATGGCTGATGCAGGGATATTATCTAAACCTGTTTGGCTGCCAAAGCCAGTAAGTGCGGTTTGTTTGCCGTCAATTAAAATCGCTACTTTATCGCTGCCCCTCAATTCTACTTTGCCATCCTGGCTGGTAGTAACGCCTGGCAAATTCTTTAATGTTTGCAAAACAGAACCACCTGCCTGGCTGATGTTTGCAGCAACTGAATATGTTTTTTTATCCATCTTATTACTTACATCATCTTGCTTTGAACTTACAACAACTTCTTGTAATTGTTTAGCATCTTGTTGCAGCTCCACTGTACCAATGTCTAAAAATGTACTTAGTGTGCCTACTAAAATTGGTTGTACTTCAAGTGTGAAACCTGTATAAGTAAACTGCAGAATATAATTCCCCGATTTTACATTTGTTAATGTAAATCTCCCTTCTTCATTGCTTACTGTGCCTGTAACAAAAGCACTGTCTTTTGCTGTTTTTAAAACAATATTTACAAAGGGCAGGGCAGCTTTATCTGCTTTATTTTTTATTATGCCTGAAATACTCACCGAGTTCTGTGCTAACAGTGGCGTTTGAATTACAAATAAGCATAGAAAAAAAATAGTTGTTTTAATCATCATCGTATTTTATTAATTCGCATTATCAAATTGTAATTTTTCTTCCTTAGGTTGTTTGGCGCTCTTACCAAAACGGTAACTAAAACCTAAGTACATTACCTGTGCATCTCTTCTGCCAATGGACGTTTGCCGCAGGTAAGCAGTATTTAATTCAGCCTTTTGCCAAAGTGTTCTCAGTATATCGGATGCAGTAACTATTACCGACAATTTTTTCTTGAAAAAATCCTTTCTTATACCAGTACTAAGTACAAAGGTTGGATACCGTTTTCCTTGTGGTGTAACCCTTGATGAATAATAAATGGCACTTAATTGCATCATGGTATTGGAAGTGATTACCAGGGTACTGTTTAAATTAGTACTGAAAGATAAAATATTCCTGTTCCCAAAGTATCCAAGATTGGTCGCACTTATCTGGTTGTAGAATAAATTGGTGCTTAGGTTGGACGAAAAGAATTTACCTGCTTTAGCAGATACTATCATTTCAAGGCCAACAGACTGATCATTGGATAAGTTTTGCTGTGTAGTTAAAAGTACACTGTCATTTATAGCTACTGTCACCTGTGTAAATCCGTTTTGTTTATACCTGTAATAAAGGCTTGGTATAAAGGAAAAATTCTTGTGCTGCCATTTATAGCCAAACTCAACAGAGTGTATTATCTCGGGCAAAAGCTTGGCATTACCGGCCCGTATATTATAAGGGTCCTGGTATTCGGGAAAAGGATTTATATCATCTCCTTCCGGCCGATGAACCCTGCGGCTGTAATTTAATTGTAACTCATTATTATCCTTTAACCGATAAGCCATATGAACAGTTGGATACAGTTTAAGATAATCGTTATTAATAGCGGTATCTTTTGTAACCTGCCTTCCCTCAATAACAGACTCTTCAACCCTTAATCCAAAAGAGTACCCAAATTTTTCATACTGCTTTTGCCAGGTTGCGTAAAGTGAATGAATGTATTGGTTAAAAAGAAACTGGTTGCTCCTTATTTTATCTTTAACAAAATTGCCATTGGCAAAATCAAAATACTCGCCATTAAAATTAAAATCCTGCTGATTAAACGAACCTGAATATCCTGCTTCCAGTTTTATGCTTTCAGAAATGGAGTGGGAATAGTCAATGGTTATTTGTTGTTGCTTATCTCCCTGAAAGATATTTGTATTATCAAAGGTTGAATTATTTCCAGGGTAAAAATATTTATTCTGATAATGATTATCTTCCTGATCCTTTGATGTGGCTACATTTAACTCTACTCTTAGCGTATGGTCTTCGCCGGGAAGTTTACGTTCATAAAAAGCAGTGAGGTCTTTTTCCTTTTCACTTTCCGGGTCATAACGCAGTCGGTTAAAATAACTGGTGTAAGCATTGTTTTTATTAGAAAATATTTTTGCATTAATATCGTTTTTTGTTTGGCTTCTGTTTGAATAGTTGCCGGAGAGACCAAAGCTATTATTTTTGTTGGGGGTATAAGTAAAGCCCAGTGTTGCCAGGCTTGTTAGCGGTTTTGCAGACGAAATACCATCCTCCGTATAGTATCCGCTAACGGTATTTGTAACAGAATCAAAGTTTTGCCTGCTTACTGTATTTGTTCTGTTGCGGTTGTCCCTGCGTATTCCAAAATTTCCAAAAATATTAAACTTACCGGGGTTATAATTTAGTGTTGTGCTTGCATTATATCTATTACGGTTGCCGCCGTTTACAGTTACAGCGCCATTCCATCCTTTTTTCACATTCTTTTTTAAAACAATGTTGATGATGCCTGATGTTCCATCAGGTTTATAACGGGCAGAAGGATTGGTAATCACTTCAATTCTTTCAATAGTATTTGCCGGAAATTGCTGAAGCACTTCTGCTTTGTTTAGTTTACCAAATAAAGGCGAGGGACGGCCGTTAATGAGTATCATCACATCACCTGCACCACGCAGGCTTACGTTGCCATCAAGATCTACTTCTACCGAAGGTATGTTTTTTAAGACATCACTTGCTGTACCGCTTTGGGCCATGATGTCTTTTGTTACGTCATACGATTTTCTGTCGATAGCCGAATTAAGCATTGCTTTTGTTGAAGTAACTACAACCTCATTCATAGCTTTTGTATCATTGTTCATAGTTATTGTTCCCAATGCCATTGTTTTTTGTTGCCCTGTAACGTGTATGGCCTGTATAACCGATGTGGTATAGCCAATATAAGTGCATCGCAGCAAGTAATCACCGGGTAATATCTTTTCAATTGTAAACTTTCCTTTTTTGTCGGTAAATGTTCCTGAAATAACTGTGCTGTCTTTTTTATTCAGCAGTGCTAAGCTTACAAATTCAATTGGTTGTTGAGATACGCTGTTGACTACAATACCATTAATGGCTGTATTTAACTGTTGCGAAAATACAGGTGTAGCTAAAAGGGAAAATGTAAAGAGTATGAAAAAAGGAAAATGCTTCATTAAGTGCATGTTGGGGAATTTGACTGTTGTTTACTTTTACTCATTTTATTTATTGAAAGTAAAAGTGTACTGCAAAGCTGCAACATGATTTAGAAGAAAGTTTGAATTTTAAAAGTGAACTGTGAAAGAATGCTGTTTATTTTCGTAACTATAAGCCACCTTCCAATTATTAATGCCTGTAATTTTTTTAACAATAGACAAACCTAAGCCAGTGCCTTCGTCAGAAGAATTTGATTTGGAAAATCGGGTAAATATATGCTCTTTATTTAAAGAGACAGGCTGCCCGCTATTACAAAATGAAAGACTATTTTCATTTATGGAAATAAATATATTTCCACCTTCAATATTGTGTTTTATTGTATTCAAAAATAAGTTACTAATAAGCACATCTGCCAATATCGGGTTTGATTTTATTTCAAAATCTTTTTCAGCATCAATCTCTATTGTTAAGTGCTTAGCCTTTGCCTGCTCGGTAAAAAAGTCAATATTTTTTTTAACACAGCTTGCAAGTGAAATATTTTGTTTGCTGTTGTAAATATCATGTTCCATTTTAGACAACAGCAATAAGTTTTTGTTCAGCCGGTTTAAACGGGAAATATTTTCATTTAGTGATTCCAGAATTTCAGATTGCTCTTTACTTACATCAGCCCGCTGTATAAGCGTATCAATTTTAGCTTGAAAAATAGCTAAAGGCGTTTGTAATTCATGCGCCGCATTTTCTATAAATTCTTTTTGATTTTTATAAATAACCGTATTTTTTGTTATCAATTTTTGAATACTGCTGTTTAAGCGATTGAACTCCTCAATACCTGTTTTGGCAAATTCGGGTTGTTTGGTTTTGTCAATTTCAAATTCTTCAATTTGCTCCAATGTCTTATAAAATGGCTTCCAAAGATTAAGAGAAAGTTTTTTTGTGATGATGAACAAACCAATTAATAGTATAACACTGGTTATTAAAAAAAGAAAGGCGATATTTTTAATAAGGTCTTCCGTTTCCACAAGGTTTATCCTGGCTATGTACGTGTATGGCTTTTGCTGTATAAGCATGGGTGTCCTAAGCTCCCGGTAAGGCTCCAATTCATTATCTAACGAATCGTAGTAGGATGTGCTGTAAATACTGTCTTTCGATAAAGAACTGCCTTGCTCAATTTTTATATTGCGGTTAAATTTGTTCCAGTTGTCAATATCAGCGGTAAATAATTTTGGTGCCGCATATTTCAAAAATTCTTTTTTATGCAGCCGTAAGGTGTCATCGGCCTCCTTAATATAAAGTCTTTGTGTGGCATAGTAAAACACCGGGGCAGCTATAATTAAAATAATTACAGAATAGGCCAGGTAAGCAGCCGAAGTTTTATGTAAAAGTTTTTTATTCATTTTTCCATTTGTAGCCTAATCCATAAACTGACTTAATGTAATCGCCGCTTCCTGCATCGTTTAGTTTCTTTTTCAAGTTTTTAATGTGTGCATAAACAAAGTCGTGATTATCTAACATATCTGCCATGTCGCCTGATAAATGTTCGGCAATTGCACCTTTTGAAAGAACCCTGTTTTCATTTCCAATTAAGTAAAGCAGCAAATCAATTTCTTTTTTAGTTATATCAATTGTTTTATTGCCAACTTTTACAATTTTTGAAAGAATATCAATTTGGATTTCATTAAAAGATACAATATTGCTTCCTTTGAAGTTTTTTCTTCTTATTAGTGCCTGGGCCCTTACCAGTAATTCGGATAAATGAAATGGCTTTGTCAGATAATCGTCAGCACCCAGGGTAAAACCTTCTATTCTTGTTTCTAAGGTTTCCTTTGCCGAAATAATTATAATGCCCTCTGTTTTATTTTGATTCTTCAATTCTTTTAAAATTTCAAAACCATCCCCGTCTGGCAGCATGAGGTCAAGTAAGATACAATCATAGTCATAAATAGAAATTTTGTCTATTGCAGCCTTTGCATTGTTAGCCCATTCACAAATAAAGTCTTTGTCTGTTAAATAGTTTTGGATGCTTATGGCAAGCTCCTTTTCATCTTCTATTAGCAACAATTTCATTGAGCAAATTTACCGGGTCAATTTTGAAGAAAGTTTGAATTTGTAAGATAAGTGATATCGGGGGCTTTAATGGGACGGGAAAAGTGACAATTCTTAAAATAGAATGAAGCCGCTAGCGGATGTATTTTCTGTCTTCTTACATATATTGACAACTATATGAATATTTCCTGAGTGACGGGTGTAATCCTTTGTCCTAAATGCTTTGTAAATGTTAGCATTTCAGCATGCTGGTTGCAAATTTCATTGCATAAATATTTGTTGATGATCAATCAGATTAATAGCGTACAACCCTGTTTACCCCATTAATCAGTCGCATTGGAAATATTTTTGCAACACTAATTATTGTGAGTTTGTAAATGAGTGAATTATGTTTCAAAAAGCGAAAAATATTGATTCTGCATTCCGGCATATCCGGATGTTTTCTTTCATTTTCCTTGTGGTTTGTTCTGCTACCTGCATATTCATTTCCTATACGAGTTATCAGTTTCTTTTACAAGCACATAATGTTGTTAATACGGCTTTATCTGGCGCTGGGTATGGTTGCTGATTCATTTGGCAATACCAGGTCTGCAGTTGCAGGCAACATTGCTTCTAATGGGGTGGGTGGCGGGTATATATTTTAAAGATAGGGCAGATAATGGAGGTTATGTGAAAGATGAGCTGAGCGGAAAAGTTAGGAAAAGATTTTTACACATATTGGCTGTAGTCTTTCTGTTGGCTTGCTGTAGTTAGTATTTGAGATTTATTCTATGGGATGTAAATATTTGCGTCATCAAATGAAAGTTTATTGAAATAATTTGGTTTGTCTAATGTTGTAGTATTGGTTAAAGAAACTGCTGCTGTTGCAGCTAAAGTAAAAATAGCTGGTAAACTATATTTTGGATATTTCAATACTGAAATTAACAGCAAAACCGCTCCTATACCTAAAAATATCTTTTGATTGTCTGACAAAGTCGTTGATGAAATTGTATCAGTAATTTTTGCAAAATTTTCTTCTTGAACTTTCTTCTTACTACTTTCAAAATCAACTGGTGCAACGAAACCATTGTAAAGTCCAATAAATATATTCTTACTAAAATTTCCGTTCCCAACAATCAGTGCTCTTGGCATTAATAAATAATCATTGTCTAACTGATGAAAAGATGAAGATTCTATTATGTCTTGTTCTGATGTTTCTGTTTGAAGTTGTTGAATGGTTAAATCCTCAACTATATTTAGCCCTTTTGTAGGGTGAGTATGAAATTTTATGGGCAAATTATTGGCTTCAAATATTTTATTTAAGACTTCAAAATGTGTGTTTTTATCAGGACGATAAGTATCTTTTCTTGTTCTCAATTTTCCTTGTTTGTCATAATAAGGATTGTCTTCAATATCATTTCTTATAAAGCTAACTTGCTCAATAAGATAAACACTTTCTTCTCCAAATTTTGTAGGTCTTGCCCAAAGAATACCTCCAATTTCTTCATCTGCTTTATAATTGTCTTTTAATTCTTTGACGACATTATCATTAATGTTGATTCTGCAAGGTGTTGTAAGATGATAAAATATTTTGTCTTCAATTTGTGCAGTTTGTAGGAAACCTTCGTTGGAAAAAGTTTGAATTAAGTTGAGCATATTTTGTCAGTCTATGAATTTATGAGGGTCTACTAAGATTACAGCCAACTCTTGTATTGCCGGAAGTTTCCTCAAGAGCGATCCGTAATACATTAAAGATAGGCTGTATTAGCGAAAGTTTTAGGCTCAGTATCTTAAGTTATTTCTAAAAGAAAGGCATCCAAAATAACATTCAAGACATATTTCTTCTGGCAACTATTTGCTCAAAATCAATCAGATAATTAGGGTAGTACAACCCGGTTTACCGGTTTTTTAACGGCATTGGAAACATTTTTGCAACCATATTTAATAGTGAGTTTGTAAATGTGTGAACGATGTTTCAGAAAACAAAAAATATTGATTCTGCCTTCCGGCATATACGGCTGTTCTCCTTCATTTTTCTGGTGGTTTGTTCTGCTACCTGCATATTCGTTTCCTATAAGAGTTACCAGCTTGCTACCAATGCACAGCAAAAAATATTTATCCTTGCTAATGGCAAAGCTTTAGAGGCATATTCTGCAGACAGGAAAGATAATGTTCCGGTAGAGGCAAAAGACCATGTAAAAATGTTTCATCATTTCTTCTTCAGCTTAGACCCTGATGATAAAGTAATCCAATCAAACATTACCAAAGCCTTATATCTGGCTGATGGCTCTGCTAAACAGCAATACGATAACCTGAAAGAAAAGGGTTATTACGCCAGTCTGATTTCCGGCAATATCAGCCAGCAAATCGAAATGGACAGTATTGACATCAATACCAATGTTTATCCCTTTTATTTTAAGTATAAAGGTCATGAAATAATTATACGGCCAACCAGTATAATAACCCGTAGCCTTATTACACAAGGCTATTTACGCAATGTATCAAGGAGCGATAATAACTCTCATGGTTTCCTTATTGAACGCTGGGAAACATTGGAAAATAAAGATATTAAAACAGAGAACCGATGAAATTCTTTAGAAGGAATATAAACCAGTCAATAATCCAGGATAAAGCGGCTACTGGTATTGCAAATGGCATATTAAAATCACAGCGATGGTTTGCCAGCAATTTAGAAAGGCTTACAAAGAAGTGGAAACAAAAACAACAATGGATTTTTCTTTACCTGGTATGCCTGCTATTTGGAGGGTTAAGTATAATAGCAGTGGTAAATGCTTTTAAAGTTTCAGCAACATCCAAAACAATCATACCAAAATCAATTGCTGTTCCTAAAAATATTTATCTGGACAATAATTCTTTCCTTATAACAGAAAATGAATTTAAACAGGTGCAGGAGTATAAAAAACAACATCCAAACCTGCTTATAGAAAGGCCGGGGTTATGGGACAGCCTTACACTAATTGAACAATCATATTATTCACAAAAAAAATAACACCATGAAAGAAAAACATTCAGCCAGATTTTTGAGGCAAAGAAAAATGATGCTGGTATTGCCTGTATTGGTACTGCCATTTGTAACAATGGCGTTCTGGGCTTTAGGTGGTGGCCAGGGAGATGGAAGCAATAACATTAGTGCAAATAACTCCGGATTAAACCTTCAACTACCCAACGCCAATTTAAAAGATGAAAAAAATGCGGATAAGCTTTCTTTCTATAACGAAGCTGATGCATATTCATTAAAAAGGGAAGAGCTGCTTCGGAATGATCCTTACTACAAAGATTCAATTTTGGGTAAACAAGATGCACTGCTTACCGATACAAGTTTTCATATAAGCAGTTCGCCACTTTATAGCGGGTTAAATCAGTCGCCCTATAATAGAAGCGCAGATGTAAGCGAACAGAAAATTTATCAGAAGATAAATGAAATTAAAAAACAGCTTATTCAGGCTGATACTGAAACAAGATTTTCCAATTATACGAATCAGACAGCCGGAGGCAATGAGCAATTCTCTACCGAAGTTGACCGGCTGCAGGATATGATGCAGCAAATGAATGGGAGCCCGGATGCAGACCCGGAAATGGACCAGCTAAATGGAACACTTGAAAAAATATTAGATATACAACATCCTGACAGGGTGAAAGAAAAGCTAAAGGAAAAATCATTGAAAAATAAAGAGCAGGTTTTCATAATGAGTAAGCAACCGGTGAAAAATAATATCAGCCTGCTCGATACCAGCAAAAATAAAAAGCCTGCAGAAAATAAATTTTATGGTGTAGAAGAAGACAAAGATTCCGATGAACAAAATACAGTAGAGGCGGTGGTGCATCAAACTCAAACTTTGGTAAATGGCGCAATAGTAAAAATGCGTTTACTGAATGATATTTATCTCAGCGGCTCTTTGATACCCAAAGGCAATTTTGTTTTTGGCACTGCTGAGTTAAATGACGAACGGCTTGAAATTAATATCAATTCCATCAGGAATAATAATTCACTTTTCACTGTAAAATTAGAAGTGTATGATATGGATGGTTTGCCTGGTATTTACATCCCCAGAGCAATTTCAAGAGATGTGGCAAAGCAATCAGCAGATAACAGTTTGCAGCTAATGGAACTCACTTCGATGGATCCATCGTTTAAGGCCCAGGCAGCAGCTACTGGCATCAATGCAGCTAAATCTTTACTAAGCAAAAAAGTTAAACAGGTGAAGGTATTGGTAAAGGCCGGCTACAAAGTATTACTAAGAGATAAAAGTATTCTACAATAATTTATAACAGTTAAAATTAAAATTTATGAAACGTTTAGTGTGTTTGATCGGTGGCTGTTGGCTATTTGTTTCGGCGATAGCGCAAACTTCTTCGTTGTGTATCTCAACAGATAAAACAACCAGCCTGATATTTCCTTTTGCAATTCGACATGTGGACAGGGGTACAAAAGATATACTGGTGCAGCAAGTAAAGGAGACGGATAATATTTTGTTGGTAAAAGCTTCCGAAAAGAACTTTACTGAGACAAACCTAAGTGTAGTAACAGACGATGGCAGCGTTTACACCTTCACAGTTAACTACGAAGAAAAACCCATGATTTGGGTGTACAATTTGCCTGTAAACAAAAAAGCTACTATGGCAATTTATGCCAATGGTATTCTTGACAACAGGCGTACACTATGGGGTGTAAGAGATAATAGCTGGAACATTGATGCTGCCGTTATTGGCACTTACATAAAAGACAATATCATATATTATCAACTGCGGATTAAGAACAACAGCTCCATTGATTATGATATTGATGTTCTCCGGCTTTTCATCCATGATAAAAAGAAAAGTAAAAGGACGGCCGTACAGGAAAATGATATGAGGCCTTTACACATTGCAGGTAATGTATCCCAAGTTAAAGCATTTAGTCAAAGCATTATTGTTATTGCGCTAGATAAATTTACTATCCCTGATAAAAAGTATATGGGTATTCAAATAATGGAAAAGAATGGCGGCAGGCATTTGAGTATGAAGTTGAGTAACAAAGATATTCTAAGAGCTATTCCATTGCCAGACCTCAGATAAGACTAAAATGCCTGTGACTGAGAACATATCGTTAGAGGAACAATTAAAGCAGCTTGGCTTTAAGTCTGTCGTTAAGGAGGTTAAAATGTACACAAAGGCAGGCAGTTTTAATTTCACTATTCCCCAAAGCAAGATAATAAATGGCGACTCATTAATGTATCAATTGAAGTTTGAAAATTTTGGTGATGAAGCAAAATTAAAAAAGTACAAAGTCAGATTTCAATCAATCAAAATCCCTAAGGCAGTTATAAAAGGCATTGATACGACTAAACTTGAAAAGCGTTTGGTAAAAGCTGATAAATTTTACAATGATTATTATTCAAAAGATAAGCCGGTAACTAAAGAGGGAACTGAAATAATCGAATCAGCAAAAAAGGATATTCAACAGCTTTTTGATGCTGGAGGAACTGCAAAAGAAATAGCCACGTTGCTGATGTTTAAGTTTTGGCCCGAGGAAAATTACAGACAATACATCCCTGATCTGGCAAGGCTTAAAGAAAATTACCAGGCTGAAATAACTATCGAATGGAGCAATGGCAAAATACTATCATCGGATGAGGCATACAATAAGGCAAAAGAAAACTTTCATGTACCTAAAATAAAAGGAATGAATGAAGAGCATGTAATATCTGATGCGCTTTTTGAACAGGCCCAGTTTGAACTTTCATTTGACAGGAATTGGGTTGCTTATAACACTAGCAACTATTTCTTGGATAATGGAGATGTTTATTTTTTTAAGCACAAGGATGAAGCAATGGAGTTCTCAGAAAATAATATCAGTGAGTATGACAACTATAAAGTAATCCATGCTGATTCTATTAGAGATTTATTAACACAAATTCCGTATGAAAAACCGATGGCAAAGCAATTACAAAATGACCCGGATGCAAATGGTTTACATAATAAAGATGGGAATGCTTTTACAGATGCGTTGATAGACCATTTTGAAACACAACAATCAAAATTTAATTCACAATTAAAATCAAGCATTATGAACAATGAAAATTTTCAGTATTTAAGCGATAATCTTAAATACATGGGTTTTGGAGAAAATCTAAAACCGGAATTAGAAAAGAACCTGAATGAAGGAAAGGCAGAATTTCAGTTGCAATACAAAGCTGAAATTAACAAGAAGCCCTTTGAAGTAACAATGAGCTTCCGTAAGTCAGATTCTTCAGACATGTACTTCTTTAATAACTATCATGCTTCGCTGCAAAAAAGCAATGGTGAAAAAATGGAGCAAACATTTTACCTGAATAAAGGAAAAGGTGTTACCGGCAAAGAAGCTTTCAATTTGCTGGATGGCCGCTCAGTACACAAAGACCTTGTTACAAAAGAAGGGCAGCCTTATAAAGCCTGGATACAATTAGATGCCGGTGCCAAAGACAAGAATAACAATTTTGAAGTGAAACAGTTTCATGAAAATTATGGGTTTGATTTGAAAGGGGCTGTTGAAAAATTTGCTGTTGCAGAGTTGAAAGATCCGGAAAAGGAAAAGGCGTTGATGCAATCCTTACAAAAAGGAAATGTGCAATCCGTTACCATTGAAAAGGATGGCAGCAGTCATAAAATGTTTATTGAAGCCGATCCTCAATACAAGAAGGTAAACCTGTATGATTCCAATATGAAATTGGTGGCAAAAGAATCACTTGAACAGTACAAAGCAGGGGTTGATAAAGGCAGCAAGGCAATAAAGGAAGACGTTGGCGATGATAAAAAAAAAGATTTGAAACAGGAGGCTAAGCCTGAAAAAGAAAAGCTGGAAAAGAAAAACGGTCAAAGCCTGCTGCCTAAAAAAAGAGAAAGTAAAGGCAAGGGATTAGGAGTATCATAAATACTCCTAATCTTATTTATGGAAAATAAAAAATAGCATCATGAACATTCAAAATATTTCAGCACTTGCTGTACAATTGAAAGCCATCGGCTTTGATAATATGGGTTATTCTTTACTTAAAAGAATATGTCTATTACCCGCAAATTTTCTTATCTCAGAAAAAATGTCAAAAGAATCCGGGCAGGTGGTTTTCAATTTATACTTTGAGAAAGATAAAAAAAGCAATGGTTACACCTTGGAATATTATGATGCTGTTCTTCAAAAGGAATTATTATTTCCTGATTTGCAGTTTGAAAGAATCAGTATTGTGGGCCTCGAAGAAAACATAAAAAGCATTGACTGGAAAGCAGCATTTGATTTTAATGTAAAGAAGTCATTTAATCCTGATGATAAATCGAGCTATGAAAATGAACTGAAGATTGAACAGGCAATGGTCGATCTGTCCAAATTAGAAATGACTGAGGAAGGAAAACAGGTTTCCGTTTCATTGAAACAAAAATACTGGTCGGATATACCATACTATGATTTGATGGGCCACATAACGAACGTAAAAAGTAAATCAGAATTAAGTCAGCGTTTTTATTGTGCAGAAGGGCAGCCGGTAATTTCTGCAGATGAGGCTTACCGTTTCTTACAAAACAAATGGTTAGAGAAGCAGTTACAATTAAAAAGAAAGCAGCAGGATAATGCAGATGAGTCAGAACAAGGTGATAATTCCAAGGCATCAGCAGGAAGTGGCTTATTAAAGAAGCGCAGGAATAATGGCACACAAAAGTTGAAAAGAACTAAAAGAAATCAGGATTAAATATGGAACTCTTTCCAGCATTAACAATTTTCTATAATGCTATCGCAGATGATGCAAGAATTGGTGCAACACATATCAGCATTTATATGGCATTATTGCAGCAATGGAATTTGAATGGTGGGGAAAATCCAATTTTAATAGAAAGATCCTTCATTATGAAATCAGCTAAAGTAAATGCCCGTTATACTTATAACAAGTGTATGAATTATCTGCATGAGTTTGGGTATATAATTTATCTGCCTTCTGCAAATTCTTCTACGCAAAGTAGAGTTTTTATTAACCCATTAAACTGCAAAGCACAAATGAATATTTAAAAGAAAAATTACAAAATTTCTAACT
>APMI01002247.1_pt1 | contig 18491 bp, 13 predicted proteins | sample 667938 | NCBI WGS metagenome assembly APMI01 (sample SAMN01084076, study PRJNA167559) | wastewater metagenome | biome: Wastewater | place: Denmark: Ejby Moelle, Odense | collected 2011-11-28 | reverse complement strand
AAGTAATCTCCAGCTTTGTACTGGTAAACAACCTTTGGAAGCTAGTCACCTTATTCTTTCTTCTAGGCAATCAGATTTCCTTCAATAACGATGTAAAATTAGCTTCCAAAGTCACCTTGCTTAATTACATACTCTCCTGCATCGTATTTTTGCTCTTTCAGGACATCGAAAAATTGTTACCTAAATATTAATAGATTTTACTTTTCATGAGCGCTAAGCTCGTTAAAGATACTTACTGAGGAAATCACACTTTGATATAAATCTCTTTTCTTGATTGCTGACTGTTTAACAATCGTACTGAAAGTAATACGATCTAAAGCGAACACTTTTCCAGAACTTTTGGCAATAATAGTGGCAGCCCTAGGAGCATTGTACATTAGAGAAAGCTCACCAAAGGCCTCACCCTTTTTGTAAGTCTTCAAGTATTGATTAGATCCATTGATCAATTTAAAGCAATCGAATTCTCCCTCAGAAACAATGTAAAGACAGTCGCCCTTGTCTCCCTCAGTGATAACATGATCTCCCTTCTCAAATTGCCTTTCCTCCATGGCAGAAATAACAGTAGCTTATTCACTTTCGTCCAAGTTAGAAAACAAGATTGAATTTTTAATCAGACCTAGGATCAACATTTTAGATTAGTGTGATTTAGGAATGCATCTGAACTAGACAGCATCTTTTTTATTAAAGTTTCCAAAAACTTCTTCAGAGATGCCCACTCTGCTTCTCTTCTTTCCTTTAGTTTTTGATTTAGCAAATTTAGACTCATCAAAAGGTACTTCATCATCGCTGCATTCCGAGGCTGAGTCGGCACTTTTAACGCTCTTAACTGATCTCTTAGCTGCTATAGATTCATAAATTACTGATATGGTCTTGAAGCCACTTTAGGGCATAACCAGCAGGATCCGATGGCCGCTTCTTAACGATCTCGTAGATCATAGGTTGCACAAAAACATTCACGTTCTTGGCGAGATAGTCCTGAATTTATTTTCTTTTTCCTTACATTTAAATAATATTTTCTATAATCCGAACCTCTAATATACTTCTATTAATAAGTACTATGAATATAATATTGAACAATACCAACGATATTAAAACAATCATAAAAAGTACTAAATATTGTACAATTTGCTATTATTATGTGTTCTTTGGATTAGCTAAACCTAAATTAATATTAATCACTCTATTGATCAATGGGCCAACAACAGCAATCTGCAATAGCAAAAACAGCATAGCCTGCTCAAAATATTACACCAATACCGAATAACAAACCGCAATAGATTCCTCAAGTACAACCGGCACCAGTTGTATCAGCACCCGTTGTATAACAACCAGAGACGACCAGTTTTTCTGGTATTATTAGAAAATAGTTAAAGAGAAAAGGTGATCATTGCCAACAATATTCTCTTGATTTTTAGTTATGTAGACGCAAAAATGGTTTCAATGATAAATAATGCAAACGTATATTTTTATTTACTTTTTAGATCATCTTTCGAAATGGGAAGCCTGTATGCAACTTGGCAGGTGAGCAAACTGATATTTCTGCGCTTTTGTAAAGTCTCATTAATATAACTTATAAATAATAATATCGCTAATATTTACTTCCTGGTTCTGAACTCACAATGAAGCGTAAAAATAACTCAACAAGCGAGAAATAAAAGTAGAGTTAATCTGATAAACATGTTCAAAGCGAGATTATCTTCAATGCAGCTAAATAAATATAGTCAATAGAGTTCATGCACCATGGACTAAAGTATACAGTAAGCAATCTCAATGAAAATAAGCCACTTAGTCATTATATTAACCCTGATATCATCAATCAGTATGCTAATAAAGAGGGATTAGAAGATGTTGTGCAAGTTAATGCAAATGTGAAGATTGAAAAGATTAAAAAAGGTGTACTAAAAAACAAGAAAAAAGATAATAAATGAAGGAGAAGGATAAAATGAGCAAGAAGCTCAAAATGCTGTTTTTATATATTAATTTTCACTAAATTACTTATTTTTAATCAGACTTGACTAAATATTGTTCAAAGGACTATTTGTATTCATTGATGAGAATTGAACAAATCTCGAGCGACAGTGGTCAAATCTCTAGATTCAAGTCTAGTTTCCTGGGTGACTGAACTGTTTTGCTGTTTAACTCCCATGAGCTGATAATTGCCGTCCATGTCCTCGTATACCGTTATCGTCCAAGTATTCCCGTTTTTCTCGTAGGTGAACCGATGATTGAAGCCGTTCACAACTTGAGTCGCTGCTGCTGTGAAATTTGCACTGGCTAACTATGGTAGCTGAGTTCTGATGAAAGTGTCGACTGGCTTGTCTCCTGGGCCTGGAGGATGTGAGCTGTAACCGCCTGTCTTTAACTATGAAGAAATCGAATAATCGTGATGCAAGTTCATGCCATTGATGGCGATGACTAAAGCAAGTGTGAGTATCCAATGTTTCATGTTCTGATATTAAAAATTATTAAGATTTAACGATTGATTATTTTATCAGTGCTGCATTGTTCGATGTTTAGCCAATAACTGTGAATACTCGATAAGTTTAATAGATTTGCCAAGAAGAAAAATGGTATATTATATTAATATTTTTATATTATATTAAATCTAAATTTATGGTCAGTCTGAAAAGTCAGAAGCGATTAGCAGCCGAAGTGCTAAAGTGCGGAAAGAAGCGAGTTTGGATGGATCCCAGTGAAGTCGAGCAAATCGGTCAAGCTAACTCCAGAGTCTTTATCCGTAAGCTCATTAAGGACGGTCTTGTCATGAAGAGAAAGCAGAAAGTTCATTCTAGAGCCCGTGCTAGAAAACATTTGTAAGCTGTTAGACTCGGCAGACACACTGGTCCTGGTAAACGTAGAGGAACTCTTGAGAGCAGAATGCCCACAAAAATTCTTTGGGTTAGAAGACAAAGAGTCCTTAGAAGACTTCTTAAAAAATACAGAGCTGCCAAAAAGATTGATCGCACTATCTATCACAAATTTTACCTTGCCTCAAAGGGTAACCAATTCAAGAACAGAACTGTCTTGATTGAAGCTATCTTCAAATAAAAGAGCAAGAAAATTGAAAACGACAAGCTTGAAGCCCAACAAGAAGCCAGAAGACAAAAGAATCAATAAAGAAGAAAAAAAAGAACCGATAAACAAGAAAGATTGTGATTAATTTAAAATATTTAAAGATTTGGCATTTTCATCCCTATATAATTTTCTTCCACTTTGCATCAGTGCTTTTGTTTTAACTTCTTAATTTTTCTAAAGGAGTATTTCATTTGCATTGGTCGAACTCGATTCATGCAAAGATACGAATAGTTTCGATAATAAACAGAGTAGTCGCACCAGCAAAGAAAGTAGGGAGAGCTTAAACTATTGGGTGAGCATGTGTTTTAGATTGTCAATGCAAAAAAAGCTAAAGTTTTATAGTTTCGATCATTTTTAAAATCCAAGAATGACTTGTACTGGAAACTTTCATAAAAGCTTGAAGTTCAGCTCAAGTAAATTAAAAACCATAACACGCCTGAAGCTCGAGAAAAACTATTTTTGTTATAAAAATGCCGTAACCAAAGGCATATTCGTCGAAAAACAGGAATTTTCTCAAGCCAAACCCAATAGCGGTTATGCCTTTCAGCTAAACCAACCAATCGGCCGACAACTTGTTGTTCAAAATTGATTAGATATCAAGGACTACTTGGAAAAGATTTTAGCAATGCATCGAATTGTCATAGAAACTAGAAATAAAACAAAGCAGTCTCAACATTCACTAAAAAGTTTTAAACCATTAAGAGATAATGTGTATAAGAAAAAAACAGATCCTTATTAATAAAAGAAGATTTATAGACTGCCTCTTTTTATCAAAAGCTAGTAAATAAAAATTCTTCTATGATTTTTACTAAAATTTTGTGATTTTTCAACAGTATAAATTAACAAAGAAAATGATCAATATCGTATGATACAGCTGAATAAAGAAATGGCATTAGTTTTCATAAATTGATATAAATATAATATTTAAATATTTCAAACGAACTTTAAGTATGAAATAATCTATTTTCAGACCCATGTATCCGAGACAGGATCACAGCGAGGAGGAGTTTGCTGGTTTGTAACGCTATATAGGCAATCATCAATAAGACTATCGATATTAAAAACGCAGTCATCCAAAAAATATGCATAGTGAATAACTGCACATGCAGATCAATCGTATTAACTCCAAGCTGGAGACAATCTGTCAAGAACGCCTTGGTGATTTGACTAGCACGTCACCTAGCTAAATTGAAAAAACCCTTCAGCTGTAATTTTTGTTTTATTTAGAGTATAAACTTTGCTAGGCGAAATTAAGAAACTGCAGTAAGCTAAGGCTAAATTAATTAACTAGAGAAGACAAACAGAACAGAGTCTTGTTCAAAATGAACAAACAATAGACAAACTAGCTCGCTAAAAGAAAAATATCGAAAACGAAAAATAGACTATCAATCAAAATCTCAAGAATATCGAAAAAGCATATAAATAATTCATGACAAAAAGTCAAGCAGATAAAGACGAACTCACCAAACAAAACAAACAGTTTATAAACAGAGAGAAAACATTTGAAGCATAATTCCGTAAAAAATAGAAATTCATAAAGGAGTTGCAGGAGGGTTTAAAAAGATTCCAAGACAAAGACAAGTCTACTTTTAAAAATTCATTTGACGTTCTTCAAAAACTCTAGTTTGGTCCCAACATATACGATATGTACTCAACAAATGGTGAAAATTAATACGGTAGGTTGGCTAAAGATGCAAAAGATGAAGTATTTAGAAAACTTTCAGATGAAAATCAATATCTCAAAGACTGTTTAGCCAACGTTTACAAATAATTGAACATTGTTTTAGAGTTAAAAAGGGAGACTCTTAAAAACAAGAGAGGATATGATGGATAATATTAAAATTGCTTCGATTTGAACTGCTTTAGGCCTGAAACTTTGAACTTACCTTAACAATGGAGTCGAGAAAGGTTAAAATAGCTAAACTAAAACATTCAAAAGTTTAAGTAGGCTATTAAAATTGGGGACAGTTCGGAAAGTAGAGTTGACGATCGAAAGTAAGGATGTGTTAATGGAATCAAGCAACTAATTAAAAGCTATAAACAAGTTGTCGAAACTCAAGATCAGTTGCTAAACAAAGTTTTACTTAAATCTAAAGAATTTAAAGCAACTTAGATGACGCATCTTTAAAACAAATTTTCAAAGGCTCTTGATAGCAATTAGCTTGATCGTGCGAAAAGATTTGTTGAATAGCAAGCGCAGTATTTGTAAAGTAAAAATATGGAACTAGAAAAAACTAGGAAAGTTATGCAAATGGCTATGAAGAAAGCAGAATAAAACAAGAAAGAAATGTTAAAACAACGGCAAGCATTTGAAGAATAGGCTCTAGAAATGAGAAGGTCAGTTGAAATACTACCGGCTGTTATCGAAGAAGAGCTAAACAAAGCTTTAAACTGATTTCTGATTAATTTTGCACTGTTTATAACAAATAATTGTTACAATTTCTAGTTATAAAACTGGATATAATAAATAATATGGTTTGGCAATATCAAGTATTAACCGAAGCTAGACTTCAGTTTTGATAAATATTCAAATCTTAGAAGAGCAATGTCGAGCATGTAGTACAATTCCTACAGCACTCTCATTCGATAGTAAGTCAAGAAAAGCTTTGAGAGACTAACAAGTGCCATGGATGAAGTGTCTGACCCTGATATCATTGAACACTGTAGGATATGGCAAGATTAAAATGGGATCAGAACTTTAGTTGCTGTTGCACTTGATGGAGATCGATTTTTAAACACAAAAGAAACAAAAGCAAAGAAATAAAAGCCAGAACATTAAAAAATTGACAAGATTAAGGAGAATACCGACTTGAAGACATCGAAATAAAAAAAGCCAAAGCGAAAAATCAGAAAAACAAATAAAGCTGTCAAGATTGACAAAGAAAAATAATAATCAGAGTAAAAATAGTGCTTATTGAAGAAAGAATAAGCAAATTAACAAGATAAGTAATTACTGAATTCTTAGAAAGAGTAAATCTAATGTTAAATTCAACTGAAAAAGTAATAATAGTCGATTGATGCTATTCGTATTAAGAGAGAAGAAGAGCTAGAAAACTAAATGCATTTTTTTAGCCCATAGGAAGACTAAGAAATTAATTTTATTACAAAAAGAAATTCAACTTGTAAAAAAGGTTACCTAAGAGGCCCTTATGTAAAGTACACAAAATAAATGAAAGAGAAAATGGTATAATTGTATAAATCTAACACGATTTCTATCAGTAGAATAAGCTCACAGTATGGAGTACCTATTAAGAACATTAAACGCTGGGCTGAACATGGAGTGGAAAGAAAATAGGGAGCAGGTAGAAAAAGAATGGATCCATTTATGGAAAGCGATCTGCTCAAAAACATCAAGTAGAAATATCCAATAGGATCCACACTTGTTCTTGAAGATATTCGTCTTTTGGCGCTTAAGCTCTCTCGAATTAGTGATTTCAAAGCTAGCAAGGGATGGTTACTGAGTTTTTTTGAACGGTTTTAACTTTCAAAACTGTACACAATAGTCTGATTTAATCTCTATAATTAATTTACTAAAAATTATTGTATTGTTGATGGGCAAAGTTAAGAAATCTTAGCCAAAAGCGAAAGCTAATAATTTCGAAGATGATGATGAGTACAGTGTTGAGCAAGAGTAAAATGACATACAAGAAAAGACATAAAAACGGAAATAAAAACCAATGAAAGATGTTTTCAATCAGGTCATCGCTGAACTATAAGGTAAAGCGAAAAAACCTCGAAAAAATAAGAGAATAAAAAAATAATAGGCAGAGAAAGAAGTTTAAAAATAAGAACCAAAGTAGAATAATAAAACAAATTCTAAGAAAAAAGACGATGCTTTTGTAACACATAATAATAATTTAGAAATACGTAACCAATAAAGCTCTTGAAGATGATCTTAGAACCAAAACTCTAAATGGAGTTGTAAAAGTTTTGAACTTGATCTCCACACATAAGAAAGAAATCGGAGCCGAATGATATAAACACACTCAAAGGTTTTAACTTTGTGTAATTCATTCATATTATCAATATTTTATACTAGTTTATTTGATAGTTATTCCAGATATTTATCATCTTCTAACATATGGAGGGCGCACACGGGCACTGTACAAGTTAGTTTTCTTTGGCTCTTTCTTACGAAAATCAAAACCCACGAACCCAAATTTAGACAATATATTTCTATGCTCATAGTTCATTCTGATCAAAGCTCTTGCTAATGCATATCCCATGCATTCAGATTGACCTTTAAGTCCACTGCCTTTTGCTCTAAAATACACGTCATATTGACCAGCTGTTTCTGTGAACACTAATGGCTTAAGAGCCTACACTCTATACATGGTGTCTCCAAAATGGTCTTGGATAGACCTGTTATTAACAAATACTTTTCCTGTGCCACTTTTTAAAAAACATTAAGCTCCTGCTGTTTTTCTTCTTGCGTATCCATATGATGTCGCTCTTTTCTCAGCTACTCGCCTTGATATTTTAGTCCGCTCCAACTTTGCTTATTCAACAGTAAAATCATTAAATTCAGGTTCAAATTACATCTATTCTTCTCGCAGAATTCTCTCACCTAATTTTTGTTTGTATTCATTGAAAGCTCCAATGCTATCAAGTTCAGAGTGTCTGAACAAGTTCATCGGTAATCTCATTAAGGTTAATTAAGTATGTGCACTGGGACTTACTTATCTAGCAAACTAATCAGAGACAACGATATTCTTGATAGCATCAGGATTGTATAAAGTATCGCATAATATTTCTTACGCACTTATATTTTCCCATAGATACTAATTCATTTCAGGATTTCTATCGTAGACCTGTTCACCCAACTATTTGTTTTTCTTATCGCTGACTCTGGATCCTATTTTAACGTTGACTTTATCAACCATTGCATCAATGTCTTTGTATATCTACTCAATGTCTGGAATCTGAAGTGCATCCAGTTATTTATATTTGAAGGCAAGTTAGTTAACAATTTTGTTACTGTTACCTAAATTGTAAGGAAGTTCTTTAGTAAATTCCTAATCACTAAACTGTTTTTTCTCATTGTTTAAAAACTACAATCTTCTTAAAAAGTATAGTCTACTGATTCTTGTCCTGATTGACCAGTCCTGCAGTTGATCCGATCGGGGCAAAGAAGATGTTTATACTCTCTGGAATCGACCTATTTAAACATTTAAGTCGTAATCCATGTTTAATTCAGTTTTTTTAGTCTATTACCATCCGTATTTCGAGTCGTATTTGCTTAGAACTCTAGGAACACCTCGATGATCAAATCTCAACTGTTATTCAATTTTTTATATTTTTTGGTCAATTTAGTCAAGCGCTTTTAGAAAGGCTTATTACTATTTATCTTCTTCTGTTTTTTAGTCTTTTACAATATTATAATTTTTCATTAGTTCGGCGGTCTTTACAACAGCCTCTTGCACAACAGCGCTACGTATTTTATCTAATAATGACTTTTTTCTTGAATTAGCCAAACTCATGCGGAAAATTTTAATAAGCTCAACTTCACTTCTGCATTTAAATTTCTGGATTATTTTCATTAAAGTTTACTTAAACTACACTTTAGCAGTTTTGTCTAAGAAGAGAAACCTTTTAAATAATCGCACATAATCATCGAAGTCAGAGTTGACTCCTAAAGCGAGATCGGTATCTTTATCGATTTTAATTTTACGACCTCCTGAATATCTCTCAAATTTGTAGTACTTCTGCCTGTAAATTTTATCTTTGACCAGATGCTGAAGTCGAATAGTTCGTTGTTCTGATTTGATGTACTCGTCGACTACTTTAATTTTCTTGCGTTCACTATTGTAAATATCGAAGTTTTTCTCAGCGAAGTCGGGGTACACTGGGTTCATATCGAAGAAATTCTGAGTTTTATTCTTTAACGAGAACGCGTAAACCAAGCGTGTAGAGATAACTCGTATCATATGGATGTTATAAACAATTTAATATACGGTCAAACTTAATTAAGATTAATTCTCAGAACAATAAGCGATATTATGAACTAATGTAAGATTTACTAAAAACATTAATAAAATAATGCAAAGTATTTTTATTTATGCTTAAGATAACATGGATAAGAGAATTGAATATAAATAGATTGATTAATTAGTACATGTATAATAATATTGTAATTGGTTGTTGACATGATGATATTGTAGTCTCGTTCGTCTGAGAATGAAGATAACTAACTCGCTGATCACACTCCATTTCCATATTGCTTACTTATCCATAGCCTTTGAAATCTTGTGCTTGTTGCAAAATCTATACTAAAGATCAATTGTAAAAATAAAATACATTATGATATATATTAATCAGCAGTAACAGTTGTCATTCCGGACACATTGATCCCGCAATCCCGAAAGCACCTGATTAACAAAAGCCCCATTTTTATCCGCTTAGTAGTACAGATTAGCAAATCCAGCAAACCATCCTTGTTTCATATAAGCTTGCACAAACGCAGAATTTAAATCAGTAGAACTCATAAATTGCTGATAATTCCATGTGCCCTGTTGTTACACTGGTTTGGCAATTAGTGTTCTGCAGATATCCATAGAAATTCCATTACTTTTGGCTAATTAGAACAGTGAAGTTTGGGGGTATGACACTGCATTTTAGAATAGGGATTGCTGGTTTATGTAGTCTGGCTTCAATGTGTTATAGTACTGCAGTACGAAGTAGTCTACCATTGAGTTTACTGAAAATGATTTAAATAATGTCATTCTACTTACAAATGTAGGAGGAATAATTAGCACAGTTATCATATCTGTGCCTTGAGTATTAATCTTGATGTAGTTCAGCAATGACCATAACCAATCAGATGCAGTATTAGCTTTGACTGCATTGTGGTCTGAAAATGTTATACTAACACCATCAAGCTGAAATGAAGTCAACGTTGTCACAATTTCCTGTCCTAGTGAAGTAGAAGAAACAGCGGGAGAGCCAGAGACTGGAAACCTAAGGTTTACATGCATGAGAATACGAGACCCATTTTTATGGAATATTTTATCTACAATATACTGTTGTATAGCTTTACTGTTACTGCCTATAGAGTTACCCTTGCTACCTAAAACATACTCGTAAAGATTGCCCCACAGGTATAGAGGTGACATATCATTATTTATACCAGCGAAGGTACTTTTTTCATTGAAGCCGGCTAGTGAAACCAGGTTATACCCGGTCTGCATGTTGGAAGCCGTATCGAATGTTGGTCTGCTGATAGCTGTTAGAAAATCATCGAATGAGACCGATGGCTGTACTGTGTTGATGACTGTGAATGCGATGGGGCTCTGTTCACTACTAAATATGAAGCATGAAAGCACTGTGATCAATGTGATTATTTGCAAATGTGACTGATTCTTGAAATTCTTAATCATGTTATTATTATTTTTGAGATTATACCAAATAGTATAACGCTGATAATATGAAGTATTGAATCAAGATAGTCTATATTTTATGAATGTATGTGTTGTATGATATAGTAATGTATTACAATTTTAGTAATAATGACAACAATAATATAGATAATTACAATACTAAAAAATGTCACATTTGCCATCTCAGCAGGTGCCATCCTCATAACTGCCAGTCTGTTCAACTTGCGGATTGGACCCCCTACCATAATCATCACAATATTTGCCCTGCATAATAATCGAACTGGTGTTATTATTGGTAAGCTTTAAATTGGCGATCATTGCGTTGTTGCTGGGTTACTGTTTCAGTAAGACTATCTGGGTGTGTCCTATGTGCAAGAGAGAAGTATCGGTTGCTCAGGCTAAAACTGATGGTACTAGTCAGTTTATCATTATTCGGCTTAATGATTTTATGGTGTTGGTCAGCAAAACTAAGTTTAGAATAGTAGCTGCTATTCTAATGATAATAATTGGCTACTTTTACATAATGGAACCCAGTCATGAGTACCAACCTCGTGTAAAAATCGATAAAACATGGAAATCATTAGCTACTAATTGCGGGTACGATATGTACATGATCAATTCCTTCAAATTCAACTATCTATACAGTTTGTATGAAGATGTCAGCGATTGGGAGATCGAAGCAGTTTACATCGGTTAAGTATAGCACAATATTAAGCACAACAGTCAAGCTGGAGAGTATATCATCATGAGACTTAAAATGATACCCACTCAGTTTAAAGACGAAAACACTGAGGATATTGACGCTTATATTCGAAAACCTTCCTTCCAGCTTTAAAAAGGCGATGTGATCAAGCTGAAAGGTGAATGGTCAGGGCATAGATAGCACGTACTCATATTTTTGGCCTCCTCCATTGAGCGTACAGGCGCTAAGATAAATAACTTCTAAAAATAGATTGAGATACTATCTCACGGTATGCTAAGATAGCATTCATCATGATATTGTATATATTTATTGTCACCAATAAAAGATAGCTGTTTAAAGTACTGAATTAATATGAGTCAATTATAATTAACGATCATACCCGTAAATGTCAAATTCACTCAAAGCAGAGTTCGAAGCTTTGAAACAGCAGCACGAGTTCACGGTCATGGAGCTCACAGACTTGAAATAAAGTTACGATAAGATCAAAAAGTTGAACACTACCATTCTTGAAAATATGATGAAGGAGCCATGTGATGTACTCATATACAATATTGTAGTTTCTTAACTAAATCAAAGTTATTATTGATGGTAATTTGTATAGCCAGAAAATAGTAGATTTAGAGACAGAGCTATAACAATTACGAAACAAAATGACAGATTAAGTATAAAGAAGAGTACAGGAATTTACTAAAAATTACAAAGGTGTTCAATAGCATGACTGCGAAAATTGTGAAAGATGTAGAAAATGCGATAACTGTGGCAAGCTAAGACAAGTTATAGAAGAGAAAAGTACAAAAATTGACAAATTACGTATATAAATATAATAGAAAATAACTTAAATCCAAATACTTGAATCTAGAAAGCAATCAGATCGAGAAAGATAAAAGTAGAAAACAGACCGCAGCAATGAATTCCAACAGTTAAATAAAATGTTAAAATAAAACATAAAATAATTAGAGCATCAGCTAAAAAATGAAGAAGATAAATCACATGGCCTCAATCAGCAATGGGAAAACGATTATAACAATTTGAATGAACATTATCAGGCTGTGTTGAATGAACTAGAGCAATACAGAGCATATTATGCACAACAAGAACAGTAACAGCAGCAAAGAGAACGAGAGAAGTAAAGCAACTATAGCAGACAGAATAAAAATTAAATGTTGAAGGAAATTCAGAGCATCGTGGGAGAAATTGGTGGAACTAGAAAGGCATTGAGTAATAATATTAATATTAACAATGCACAGACACCTCGCAATGCAAAGTATAATCCAAGCTCATCGAGGCTAATGAATGACTCTGATTTCTCAAATTTCTCCATAAAGGATGCAATCAACAGACCTAATCAGTTTACTTTCTATTGATATCTGATCATTAGTAGTAGTTGTTATTCTTTATAAACTATATTCGATAGAATAAAGAAAAATAAAATTATTAAAACACCTGCATCGAAGCAGGCTCACGAGCATAAGTACTCGCACGTCTCCATATCCGAGTACTTACGAATGTATTTAAAATGAAGTAGCTCAGCACTAGACAGTCTCTTCTATGGATTTTTGTTCAATATTGTATTAAAGAATTACACAATTTAAGACGAAGGTCTTAGCTTTTAGGGCACGTGGATGTTTTCGGTCACCTTAATTACAAAATAATTACAATCAAGTGAAGATCGTTATAAGAGCGAATATCAAAGGGTGCCTTGCCGACGAATAGTTAATAGATCAGGATCCCGATGGCCCACAAATCTACTTTCTCGTTGTATCCATCGCTGATCAGCATTTCAGGCGATAAATAAAGAGGAGTCCCGCAGTAAGTACTCCGCAGTTCAGAGTTAGATTTGCGAGCAGCCCATCCGAAATCGCATAATTTAATAGTGCCCTAAATTATTGGATATTTACCAGCGTGATTACAATGTTTTAAGGCTTGATGTCCCGATGAATAATGCCAAAAGAGTGCATATACTTTGAGATCTCCAATAAATGACGGGCTATAAAGGAAGTCTAAAATTCACATGGACTTTTCTTTGTTTTTTTTAAGTTGTATAAGTGACCCTCGCTGCCTAATTAAAGTAGAGTGTAAAAATATTTTTTATCATCGAAAAAACCATAGATCTCGACTATGTTTGGATGACTCAAAAATGATTGAATTTTTAGCTATTGGATAAACTGTTAAACACCATTTTCTATTATTTTGGCTTTTTATATCACTTTTAAAGCGCAAATGAAGCCTGACTTTTTTTATTGGACTAGAAATACTCGGCCAAATCGACCTGATCCTAATTTTCCCAAAATTTAGAAACTTTCAAGCTCCATCTGACATTTAACTGGAGGCCGCTGTTGGATTTTTGACCTTAAAAAGGTAGGAATAGTGAACTTTCCAAGAGGGAGTGTGTCTACTGAGCTAGAAGAAGTGTTTTCAGTGAACATCTGTGTATTTTATCGACTACTTTTGCCGAAAAACACCGCTTTATTGGTGGGGGAATTTGCACCTGAGTCGTTATTAAATCTTAAATAATTAGCAGAACGAAAACTTCTTATGAAATTTCGACTGCTTGAAACAGGATTATCTTTAATTTTTTGTGTAGGGGAGTTTTTAGCGAAGTTATTCGTCCTCAAATTAAATGTCTTCTCCGTATTTTTGCGGGAATACAGTTAAGTAATTTTATTCATTTTTTTGTTCGATAAGCTTTTCTCTTTATGTTTTTGGTTTAAGTTAGTTTTCTTAGGAAGAGGGTCAGTCAACTTAGCAGATATTATTCTCATTTTGTATTCCATTATGGAGAGCTTCGATATATTTTATCTATTTATTATAGTCCGACCTAACAAATTACACATAATAAAAAATTGAATTACTATTCATTTATGGTAAGCTGAAATAATTCAGATTTCGTTCACTTCTCCTCAAACTAGATTAAATTCTTATAAAGCCACTTTATGTCGGTTGCTAACATGATAAAATCTAGTGACACCGATCAAAAATCTATAAGTTCTGGAAGTCATTAAGAAAGAAAAGTGTTCAAAATGTTAAAAACTTGAGGCTATCTTTATTTGTTCAATTTTGGATTTCAAATCTACAATTATGAAATAGTTCAATTAAAAATATGTTATTATTACATCATTGTAGAAGCCATCACCTCTTATAGCAAACGAAATTATGCTCTCCATTTCTCTCTTGTTTATTGCTCAATTTTCATATTGTTCTTTCACCATAATTTATTATCAAAATGGTGCGAAGTTTAATTTCAATAATATGCATCACTTTGTCACTGCGTTCTAGAAAACACTCTTATTGATGATAGGGTTCACTTCAGTATCTCTTAATTATGAAAATCTATGGGTAATGATTATAAAACTATTTTTAGCATGACGCTGCAAACAGCAAAAATAATAACTACTTTGCTTATAATCAATACATGTTCAAATTATATTATTTCATCATTAGACAAATTAATTAATTTTAATGGAAACAAATATGAAAATAAATATTCAATTTTAACTTTATTCGTCACTGTCAGACTCGTTCTTATGCTTTTCAATGAGCTCCTGAATTTCACCAAGTATTCTATTCTTATTTTTGCTTTGGGAACTTTGAATATAATTTGCTCTGCCGTCCGACGAATTTTTATCGGTCCTAAAAGTTTTTAATTCCCCTTACTCATTATCATTGTTTCCTATCTTACGAGTTGAGCTTTAATGTGAAGATTTGCTGACAATTTTATTCCTGAAGCATTGATTTTTATATCTCTCATTGGCTCTTCTTAACTAATCAATTTATTAAGAAAGGTTATCTATTTCCATTTGACAAAATTGTAGGCTTTAACTTAATTTTTGGTTCGTTCTCGTTTCAGCTTCGAGCTTGCACTTTAGATTAACAATTTATGTGCTTTGTTCTTTGACAGCATCTTGACGTTCAGTGTTTGTGACTTCTAATATTGTATTATCACGAGTTAGCTTTTCAATTTGAGCCTTTTTAGCAGCCAATGTTGTCAACAGTTAATTCTGTTCTTTTTGAATTCTTTAGGTTTGCTTATTAATGGTCTCGACTCGCTCCTGGCTTTGTTTGAGTTGATGTTACTTCATCTGAAGCTTTTGAGTAAGTTCTCTGATCTACAATGCTGATTTTTATGCTACTCTATCCACCTATTTCTTCTTTTATCGCAGTTTTTAGCACTATACTTGGGCTACGTGTATATCTTATTATAAGAAAGCCACTTTTTTAGTGAAATCTATCGCACAGTTCTATTTTACCTTAAGCCTTTCTATGGCTTGCTACTTCTTGTCTTCTAACACTTTTATTTATTTTCTTAGAGTCTGATTACTGTTTTCAAGCTCCTTGACATACAATTATAGATCGCGGTATTCTTGAGTGTATTTTTCACTTTCTTATTGACTACTCTTCATGACTTCAATATAATATGATAAATGTCTTTTCAGTTAGTTTACACTCTCTTGATTTCCTTAATTTTCATACTTTTCTTCATGGAATTTATCCGCAAGTTTAATAATTTTATTGCTAAGTTCGTTTAATTATTCTCTCATACTTTTACATTACTGCTTTCGATTGCTGAGTTAATGCTCATAATCTTTGTAAGTTGAGTCTGCGTAGGCTAAAAATGTGTTGAATTATGATACTAATACTTGTAGTAATTCAGTGTTTGGTAAATAGATGCTCATCTTCTATATGCTTGATTTTATTCTATTAAGCTGAATTGAAAGTTTTAGTTTTGTCTCTCGGCTTTTCGGACCTGAAATTGTTAGGAGCTAGGCTTTGTATACCCGAACTTATTAATTAAAAAATAATGGCTTTTTCTTATGAGAGGACTCTGTATATCTTTTCGTTGCCGAACTTGAACAATTACAGTCATATTTCTAAACATTTTCCTTCACTTGATCATTGACAGCAAAACTAATCTATTTTGTCTTACGCAACTCATCAGGCTAAACATGTTGATCATCTGTATGTGTATTTATACGCTGTTAATTAGATTGTAAAAGTTGAAGTTGTTGCTTGCTCTTTATCGATACAAGTTGTTTCTTTAGCTCTCCAATTTCCTTCATCATATTTTTAGCTGATGCTGTCTTATCTAACTGTTTTTTAGACTGACTGTTTGCTGTTTTGTTGAGCTTCTTCTGAGATGCCTTCTTCTGCATTCAAAGGTTGGATGCTTACTTTAGAGCTATTTTTATTGGTATATATTCTTATCGTTATAATTTAGTCTCAAATATATTATTACAGTATTTTTAAAGAATTCAAAATCACAATTCTATCGATTCCTGCTTTTGCTGTGCTTTAAATTTGTCCATGCGAACCTGTACAGCATCAAGTCTCTCCTTAAGTTCATTATTTCTCTTGCTGTTCTTGGTATTCCTTTGCTGACATAGTCCAACTTCCTTCTCGAATTTCTTGTTCTTCGCTGTGAATCCTCCAAGCACATCGAGACAACTTTGTGCATCTTTTAAACATTTTTCAGTAGCAGTGTAGATCTTCTAGCATTCATTCTCAAGATTCACTGGCTCCTATACAGGCTTGGGCCTTGGATGCGGTTTCGCTCTTTCTTCTATCAATTTATTGACTGTGTCCAAACGTTTCTTAACTTAGACGCCCTCGTAGCAGATGAAGGCGATCAAGAAAATACTCAGAAGAATGGAAAGCGCTGATGATTTCATTGTATAATATATAATTCTATATCTAATACTTCACCCACGTAAACAAAAATCTAATTTATATAAGCAAAATTGTAGAAATATAGTAAAAATAACTTTTAACTGATATTTATAGTTTGCTTATTACTTAATATGTAGAATTCCTAAATTTCTTAACATTTTACTCTCATATATTATTTTATGATTTAGTTGTTTATCAAAATCATACAAGTGAAGAGTACTGATGAATAAGCTCTTAAACTTATCTCATAGAAGCCATAATTTTGCTGATTTAATTTTGCGCAATATTAATTTTATCTTGATACAGAACAATGAGATCCTTGATAACTTTATCCGCCTATTTAATTCTAAACTAAACATACAAATCATGCCTCATTCTGATCACAATATTGCCATCAATTCTCTTAGCTTAACTGTAGATACCCTAGCCATCAGCAATATCGACGAGTACATTGGGAGTCAAATTGGGTTATGTGTGGATGAAGAGTAGAGTGCCTTCACTTGCTTGATTAACATTATGTTATACTAGTCTTTTAGCAGTTATTAGTATTACTGTTTGCGGAGGGTCCATGATAGCAAGTCGCTGTTTATGCGGGATGTGAATTATGCAAAAGGAGAGTTACTGTCTATCATCTACTCTTATTATTATTATATTGGCATTTTTATATTTTGCACTCATTCTGTTATTGATATTTCTATTACTATTCTAGAATAAAACTACTACTTAATTGCTAATTCAATTTAAGATTTACAACACAATTAAGAAAATTATAGAAAGGCTAACTCATTTAATAGATAATTAATAATTGTAGCAAATATTGGTGATAAAATTGAGCTAATATAAAATGAAATTGAGTTATGGTGAGCACAGCTGACTTAAATTTGCATCATGTCATTATGTTTTAACTAATTTTCTTCCTCTACATTTAAAAACATGATTACTTGTTTTTGCTTTCGCGTAGGAAATCAATGATTTTCAATTGCGAATTTAGCGGACTGTTCTCACTATAGCTGCGAGGTCTGTTTCTCCTACGAGCTCCCATTTCAATACTTAATAGTTCTTCGCCATCGGGCTCCAATCGATCAGTGCTCACTTGATCGAAGTTGAAGTTTTTACGGGGTGACTGGAAAGCGATCGAATTCTCCTCTGATCTTTATATTTCTGGGATTGTTTCAATTTTGTATCGGATCTTACGAACTTCGCTACACTTAGTAGGCGCCTAAATTATTTATTTGTTCTCTTCCTCCAAATCCAGAGGCGGAATTTCCAAGGGATCTTCGAGAGGCCTAAGTCAATTAAATTTGATAAGTACTTTGCTGAAGGTGCAGCAGGCATTCTGGGAGGGGTCCCAAAGAATAATTAGTATTCCTGGTAGTTCATAGAAGAGTAACAGCGACTCCGCGATCGCTTATTTTCAAGACGAGGAGAGAAAATTGAGTCCATTAATATTATACATTTATCTAATAAACTTGTTGGATTGTGATATACATAATGTAAAGTTTTGTTGAAGTTACAGATAGCGAACTTTTTATAATATAAAATTTGATCCAGTCTATATCTTAACTGCACAAAATTGTGCATTTATTCGAATGATTAATTCTTATATGATATAATTTTAGACATAATAAGAAATTCAAATATAATTTGTACCACTTTGTAACTACATTTAGAAT
>APMI01000493.1_pt1 | contig 18497 bp, 22 predicted proteins | sample 667938 | NCBI WGS metagenome assembly APMI01 (sample SAMN01084076, study PRJNA167559) | wastewater metagenome | biome: Wastewater | place: Denmark: Ejby Moelle, Odense | collected 2011-11-28 | reverse complement strand
TGGCTCAGTTCTCAGTGAAAATTATGCGCCCAACCGGCTCAGTTCTGGGTGAAAATCAACAGAATGATGGCCGGCGGCCAGAGCTATGCCATGGCCACGTTCGACACCAACAAAGACGGCACGCTCAGCCCCGAGGAAATGACAGCCGGGATTCAGGCTGAACTCAAGACCTACGACACCGACGCCAACGGTACTTTGTCGCTGGAGGAATTCGCGGTGATGCACGCGGCTCACACCCGATCGATGACCGTGCGTGCCTTCCAGATGCACGACGCCGACGGTGACGCACAGGTCACGGAAGCTGAAATGGCCGCCATGGCAGACATGATGCAAAGCCACATGGGCGAGCAGCAGGGCAACATGCCGGGCATGGGTCATGGGATGATGGACAACGACTGACGCGCCTTTCTTCTCCCGCTGACTGGGCAAAGCCCCTTTTAGCGGGAGAAATCCCAACACAGATCAGGAGGCCATGAAGATGAACGGCTACGGTATGGGATTTGGAATGGGCTTCGGCTGGCTCTGGATGATCGTCACCCTTGTGCTGGTCGGCCTCGCGATTGCGGCGCTCGTCAAATACTTGCGCAAATAGCGGAAGGGAAACCCGATGGACTATACGATCAACCGGCTGATCACCGGCGCGGATTTTAACAAGGTCGACGCCCGGACCCGTGCCGCGCTGGCGGACAATGGCTTTGGCGTGCTGACAGAGATCGACGTCAAGGCAACGATGAAGAAGAAGCTGGACGTGGATATCCCAGCCTACCGCATTCTAGGGGCCTGCAACCCGAAGATGGCAATGGAAGCCATCAGGATGGAACCGCGCGTCGGTGCGATGCTGCCCTGCAACGTTATCCTGCGCGAGGTCGAAGACGGGGTCGAGGTGAGTGCGATTGATCCGGTGGCGTCGATGCAGGCCATCGACAATCCCGCATTGCATGCCGTCGCAGGTCAGGTGCGCGACCTGCTGGCCAAAGTTGTTGCGGCAATTTGATTGCACGTGCAGCCGCAATCTTCGCTTGACCTTCCAATGATGGGAAGGAGCATCGTGAGTCAGTAGGCCTTTGCATCTGCCTTCACGCGGCGCTGACCGCGACAGGAGAACGCTATGAAACCCACCGATCTGCACAGCAGCCACGCCCATCCAGACCCGGATATGCCCGAGGGCCAAGGCGTTCCAGAAAGTGGCACCGGGCTAACGTCCATCGACCCAGTCTGCGGCATGACCGTCACGCTGAAACCCGACACTCGGACCGACGCGTTTGGCGGCAAGGACTTCCATTTCTGCTCCGGCAAGTGCCAGACTAAGTTTCAGGCCGATCCGTGGTTCTATGCCTCCGGCCGGGCGGCGGGGCGTAAGAAAGTTGCCCCGGCCAATGTCCAGTATACCTGCCCGATGCACCCCGAGATCATCCGCGATGCGCCCGGCTCGTGCCCGATCTGCGGCATGGCGCTGGAGCCGATGCTGCCCTCGGACGAGCCCAGCCATGAGTTGACCGATTTCACCCGCCGCATGTGGATCTCGGTTGTCGCGGCGGTGCCGCTGATCGTGCTGACGATGGGGCCGATGGTTGGCCTGCCGGTGCGCGATTGGATCGGGCATCAGGCGGCGGGTTACCTCGAGTTTGTGTTAGCAACCCCGGTGGTCCTTTGGGCTGCACTGCCGTTCTTCTTGCGCGGCTGGAATTCGGTTGTGAACCGCAGCCCGAACATGTGGACGCTGATCAGCCTTGGTGTGGCGGCGGCCTACATCTATTCCCTCTTTGCGGTGTTCCTGCCCGATCTGTTCCCCGAGGCCTACCAGATGGGCCACGGCGTCGGCACCTATTTCGAGGCGTCGGTGGTTATCGTGGCGCTGGTGTTCTTTGGTCAGGTGCTGGAACTGCGGGCGCGTGAACGCACCGGAGATGCAATCCGGGCGCTGCTGGATCTGGCCCCCAAGACCGCGCGGCGCATTTTGCCGGGCGGCACCGAATATGATGCGCCTTTGGAGAACATCATGGAGGGCGACCGGCTGCGTGTGCGCCCCGGAGACGCTGTGCCAGTCGACGGCGTGGTGATCGAGGGTCATTCATCTTTGGACGAAAGCATGCTGACCGGCGAGTCGATGCCGGTCGAAAAAGGGCCGGGCGATGCGGTAACGGGGGCCACCATCAACAAGAACGGAAGTCTTGTTATTGAGGCAGGCAAGGTTGGCGCAGACACTGTTTTGGCTCAGATCGTGGCCATGGTATCGAACGCGCGGCGGTCGCGCGCACCAATCCAAGGGCTGGCGGATCGGGTGTCCGCAATCTTCGTTCCGACCGTAGTTGGAGTCGCAATACTGGCCTTTGCGGCCTGGATGATCTTTGGCCCCGAGCCAGCCCTGGTCTTTGCGATCGCGTCGGCGGTGTCGGTGCTGATCATTGCCTGCCCCTGCGCGTTGGGTCTTGCCACCCCGATCTCGATCACAACAGCGGCCGGACGCGGCGCGCAGGCGGGTGTGCTGATCAAAGACGCTGAGGCGCTGGAGCGGATGGCGGGGGTTGATACGCTGATCGTCGACAAGACGGGCACGCTGACCATGGGCAAGCCCAAGCTCACCGATACCGTGACGCTTGGGGACGTGGCAGTCACCGACCTTCTGTCTCTGGCAGCGGCGCTGGAACGTGGGTCGGAACACCCCCTCGCCGAAGCAATTGTCGAGGGTGCCGACTCGCAGGGCGCGTCCCGGCAAGAGGCCACGGGATTCGAGGCGGTCACCGGCAAGGGTGTGCGTGGCAAGGTCAAAGGCCGCTCGGTTGCGCTTGGCAACGCGGCCATGATGCAGGAGATGGGACTGGACACTGCGCGCGCGGAGACGCAGGCGGACACTTTGCGCGCCGAGGGCAAGACCGCGATGTTCATCGCTGTCGACAGTATGCTCGCAGGCATCGTCGCCGTCGCAGATCCGATCAAGGAGTCGACCGCACAAGCGATCAAGGAACTTCATGCTCAGGGGCTGCGCGTCATCATGGCAACCGGTGACAACGAACGCACCGCACAAGCGGTCGCGGCCAAGCTCGGCATAGATGAGGTACGCGCGGGCGTACTCCCCGAGGCGAAGAAGGAACTAATCGACCAACTGCGCCTTGAAGGTCACAAGATCGCCATGGCCGGCGACGGCGTGAATGACGCGCCTGCGCTGGCGGCAGCGGATGTCGGCATCGCCATGGGTACCGGGGCTGACGTCGCGATGGAAAGCGCGGGCATCACTCTTTTGGGTGGCGACCTGATGGGCATTGTCCGAGCGCGCAAGTTGGCACGCGCAACCTTGCGCAATATCAAGCAGAACCTGTTCTTTGCCTTTGCCTACAACGCACTTGGCGTACCGATCGCAGCCGGGCTCCTTTATCCGATAACCGGCCTTCTTCTGTCGCCGATGATCGCAGCTGCTGCGATGAGCCTGTCGTCGGTCTCTGTCATCACCAACGCATTGCGTCTGCGGAGGGTCGATCTGTGAACCAACAAGAGCGGCTGGAGAGAGGGTTGGTAGATCGAACAGGGTTGATCAGCCTAACCGGCGGCACCGGCCATTCGCTAGGACAACGCCCTTTGCGCTGCCCGTCGCTCGCAATTGCGCACCTCGGGCTGCCTCTCAAGATCGAGGTGATCTGAATTGGTGGTTCTGGCCTCGGCCATTGGCCACAAGTCTAGCGCATATTGCGATATTCAGGAGAATCTACATGTCGCCTCTCTCTCGCCGCGGCTTTCTAGCCACCACCGCGGCTTCGGCTGCTTCCCTTTTGCTTCCCAGCCGGGTCCGGGCTCAATCCAGTCGGCTGTCTTTAACCGCCACCACCCGCACAATCGACGTGCGCGGCAGAGCCGCCTCCGTCTGGGGACTCCTTGGTAGCAATGGCCAGTCGGGCCTCGTCTTGGATCCGGGGCAGCGCTTTGCCGTCGATCTGACGAACTCGCTAGCCGATCCGACCATCATCCATTGGCACGGGCAGATCCCGGACAATGCTCAAGACGGCGTCCCAGACATGCCGATGCCAGTGCTGCAACCAGGCGAAACCCGGGCCTATGACTTTCCCGCGAGGGCCGGCACACACTGGATGCATGCGCATATTCCGGCGCACGAAATGATGCTGCTGGCAGCACCGCTGATCGTGCGGAGGCCTGAGGATGTTGCGGCAGATCGTCAGGAGGTGACGCTGTTCCTGCATGACTTCTCGTTCAAATCGCCCGCCGAGGTGCTGGCCGAGATCACCGGCGGTGCGTCGATGGCCGGAAGGGATCATGGCCAGCCGGGGCAAGGTGCCATGGAACATTCCGGGATGGACATGGGCGCCATGGGGCAGGGCGGCATGATGGCGATGCCGGGCATGGACGGCATGGCAATGGACCTTAACGACTACAACTTCGATGCCTATCTCGCCAACGATCGGACGCTTGACGACCCGGAAGTCGTACAGGTGGACAAAGGCGGGCAGGTGCTGGTCCGCGTGATCAACGCCGCCGCTGCGACTGTCTTCTGGATCGATACGGGCGCGCTTCCCGGACGGCTGGTTGCGGTGGACGGTGAGCCGGTGCAACCGATGCCTGGCAGTCGCTTTGGTGTCGCGATGGGCCAGCGTCTCGACATCGAACTGGATGTACCGAGGGAGGGCGGGGCGTATCCGGTTCTCGCCCTGCGCGAGGGCGCCAAGGAAAGAACGGGTGTTATCCTGGCCACGCCGGGGGCCGCTGTGGCGAAGATCGCTGACGAGTCGGAGGGAGACCATCCCGCCTTCAGTGGCGATCTCGCACAGGAAAGCTTGCTTCGCGCGGTCGCTCCGTTGCCCGAACGTGCGCCCGCATCGCAACCAATGCTCATGCTGGGTGGCTCGATGATGCCCTATGTCTGGACGATCAACGGACAGACCTGGGGCACCCATGTGCCGGTGACGGCGAAATCCAGCGAAAGGGTAGAGATCACGTTCCACAACATGTCGATGATGGCGCATCCCATGCACTTGCACGGTCACGCGTTTCAGGTGGTCAGCACAGGCGGTGCGCGTTTTGCAGGTGCGGTACGCGACACCGTGCATGTGCCGCCGATGGGCATGGTGACGGTTGCGTTGGACGCAGGTGAAGCCGCGCGCTGGATGCTCCATTGTCACCACATGCCCCACCTTTCGACGGGCATGATGACGGAGTTTGCGGTTTCCGCCTGAAACTCGCTGGACCTGCGGCCGCGCCGCAGGTCCGGACCCATCCCTCAGGGGACATGCCGTGTCTGACTGCATCGGACGTCGAGCTATTCTTGGTGGACTTGCAACGCCGTTCATGGCGATGCCAGCGTTGGCGCGCCCGCCCTTCCGCCTAGGAAAGGACCCGCAGCCACTTCTCTCGCCGCCGATCCTCGACGAGGCGGGAACCACGCGCAAAATGGACGACTTCATCGGGCGGGTCGTACTTCTCAACATCTGGGCGACTTGGTGCCCGTCTTGCCGCGAGGAGATGCCGGCGCTTGACCAGCTGGAAGAAGCCTTGGGCGGCGATCGTTTCATGGTTCTGCCTTTGAACATCGACGAAGGCGGGATCACCCGTGGACGCGAATTCTACAACGAAGTCGGCATTCGGCATCTGCCGCTCTTCTGGGCGGAGCCGTTAAGAGTTCAACTCGCCTTCGCCTTCATCGGACTGCCCACAACGCTGCTTGTCGACAACCGAGGGAACGAGATCGGTCGCCTTCAGGGGCCGTTCGACTGGAATGGTCGGGGGGCCGTCGATCAGCTCCAGGATATCATTAGATAAAGAAAAGCCACTGCAACAAATCGATACGAAATGAACCTGTCCAGAATGTCTTTACGCCTTGGCATGTCTGCCTTGGCTTCTGTCGCAGCACTTGCAGCCTTCGCCCATGAGCCGCGTCCTGGTCTCAATGGCAGTTGGAAAGTCGATGCAGGTGTGTGGCACGCGGAACTGGTCGCCAACGATACGCCCAATGCCGTTGTGTTTCTTTATGACGGTGCGGACCAGCCGGTTTCGGCAGAAGGATGGAGCGGCAACGCAATCCTTCTCGTTGCCGGTGCCGCGCAGCGTTTTGAATTTACCCCTGATGCAAACGGACAACTTGCAGGAGTGGCTGCCGCATGTGTCCCTAAGGATATAAAACGCGCGCTCCAACTTGTTGCACCCTTCGGCAGTGGAGTTCAGGGTGCGCGCATCTCGGCATACTGGCCTGCTGTCCGCAAAGTCAGCGTGACCGGCGCATCGGTCCTGTTGCGCCAGAACCAGCCGTGGTTGCCGGTGAAGGCTGCCACCAGTTCGCCTGCCTGTTCCGGAACGGCGCGGCCTTGTTCGTAGCTGATGCTCTGCCCGCCGCCGTCGGCATGGGTGTCGTAGTTGACGACACCGCCGTTCGCGGTCCAGGCGAAGCGGGCGACTTGGCCTTCCTCCATCACAAGCTTCACCTCGATCCCCTCGCCGGGGGCAAGAGTGTAGCTGACCTCGTCACGCCATTCTGGAGCCGCAGAGGCGGCTTCGGTAGCCTCAGCTACCGCCACCTCGACGGGGTCGGGGGTCACGGCGACGGGGACTTCGGCGACCGGAGCGGGCTGCGGTGCAGGTTCGGGCGCAGGAGCCGGTTCTGCTGTGCCGACGGGGGCACCGATCACTGTGGCAAGGGCGGCAAGCTGGGCATCGATCCTGTCAAGGCGTTGCAGGACCTCCTCCGGCACCAAGGCGGCAGTCGGGATTGCGGGGGCCACGGCCGAAGCTACGGCCGCTTGTGCATCGGCCTCTGCCTCGGCGGAGAGCTGTTGCTTGATCTCGCCCATCTCGGTCAGGCCGGTCAGCGCACCGACGCCGGTCAGGTCGATGCCATACTCGGCGGGCAGCCAGAAAAGCACGAGGATCGCCCCGGCCGCCCCGGCCGCGATCAGGGTGGACCGGATCAGGCCGCCGGGGGTGGCGGGCACCGACTGGACGTTTGTTGCCAGGGTCCGGGGTTCCGCCCGCAGGGGGGCCTTCGGGGTATCAAAACGGTTGGTCATGGGTCAGCCCTCCTTTCAGGCGACAAAATAGCCGGTGATCTGCAAGCCCATCAGGGCAAAGCCAGCCACCATCATCAGGACATTTGCGGCATAAGCCTGCCGGGCAAAGGCAGGTCGCGCCCGCCAGTGCGTCATCGCCGTCAGGATTAGGGCGAGTGCCATCAACTGGCCAAGTTCGACACCGACGTTGAACGCAATGAGGTTACCGAGAAGGCCATCAGGCGAGATGTCATAGTCCTGAATCTTGGTCGCCAGTCCAAAGCCATGCAGCAGGCCGAATATCAGTGTCGCGGCCTTGGTATCCGGCTGCACCCCGAACCAGAGGCGAAACGCGCCAAGGTTGTCGAGCGACTTGTAAACCACCGAAAACGCGATGATCGCATCGATGATGTAGGCGTTGATCGAGATGGACCACCAGACACCCGCGATCATCGTGACCGAATGGCCGATGGCAAAGATGCTGACGTAAGTGGCGATGTCCTTCGACCGGTAGAGAAAAAAGACTACCCCTGCGAGGAACAGGAGGTGATCGTAACCCGTCACCATATGCTTGGCGCCGAGGTAGATGAAGACGATGGGGCGAAAGCCCGTCACCTCTTGCACATAGCCTGCGTCGCCTTCGGTGACGTTATGGGCAAGGGCCGCGCCTGTCAGAAGCAGGGAGGCAAGAAGGGTACAGAGCGCAGCAAGGGCTGGCCACGGCACAGGGGGACGCAGAAGCGCCTGGGAATTGGGTGTCATATCGTAGATCCTGATTGATGAATCGGTCTGACCGCCCGCTGACGCAGGCGGCGGCTCAGATGATCATCAGGCGCGGCGGCCGTCGCGGGCCCTCCCGGATCGTGCCATCTGCGACCATGCCTTCCGGTCGAAGGGTGCGCGTCGGTGGGGCATGGAACGCGGCCCCAGGTGACGCGAGAACAGCCGCGCTGACATGGTCATGGTCGCCAGAATCGTGGTGGCCGCTTGGCATGTCATGGGAATGGCCGTGCTCGGTATGATAGGCGCGGTGATCGGCCTCGGCCACCATTGCGCCTGGGCCATGCTTTACGGCCTCGATGGCGGGCGCTGCGGCAAGGGATAGCGCCATCACAATGGCCGCACACAACGACCAAAGCCTGCCCAATCCTGCCAAGCGCCTTTTCATTGCCTTATCCTTCGGGGATGCACTCCCCTGTTCCTTGCTTGCCTCATCCCCCTAGGGGGGATAGGCTCGATATATGTCAGAACCTCATATCCATGCAAGTCACACCGCCATCGCCACCCGGCTGAAGCGCGCCGAGGGGCATCTGCGCCGCGTCATCGGCATGATCGAGGAGGGGCGGCCTTGCGTCGAACTTGCCACGCAGCTTCACGCCGTTGAACGCGCGGTGGCCGAAGCAAAGCGGGCGCTGATCCACGACCACATTGACCACTGCGTCACGGCCGGGGGCGATCACGATCTGGCCGAGATCAAAGCCCTGACCAAGCTGCTGTAAGATGCTGAACACGCTGCGTAACCGCACTTTCCGACACCTGTTCGCAGCACAGCTTGTGGCGCTGGTCGGCACGGGGCTTGCCACTGTGGCGCTTGGCCTTCTGGCCTGGCAACTCGCTGGGGCGGATGCCGGGCTGGTGCTCGGCACGGCGCTGGCAATCAAGATGATTGCCTATGTCACTCTGGCCCCTGTCGCCGCCGCATTGGCCGAACGGCTGCCGCGCCGGGCGTTTCTGGTGGCGCTGGACCTGATCCGTGCAGGTGTCGTGCTGTTCCTGCCGTTTGTCACCGAGGTCTGGCAGGTCTACGTCCTGATCTTTGTGCTGCAAGCGGCTTCGGCCGGGTTCACCCCGGCGTTTCAGGCCACGATCCCCGATGTTCTTCCGGATGAGCGCGACTATACCAACGCGCTGTCGCTGATGCGGCTGACCGAAGATCTGGAGCAGTTGCTTTCGCCAATTCTGGCTGCTGCCCTGCTGACGGTGGTCAGCTTTCCGGTGCTGTTCGGCGGCACAGTCGCGGGATTTGTGCTGTCCGCGCTGCTGGTGGTCACGGTCGCCTTGCCGCTGCGGGCACCGGCAGAGGCAGGGCAGTTCTGGGCCAGCACCACCAAGGGCATCCGCATTTATCTGGCCACGCCGCGCCTGCGGGGGCTGATGGTCATGGAACTGGCGGTCGCGGCGGCAGGCGCAATGATCTACGTGAACACGGTTGTTCTGGTGCAGGCCCGGTTTGGTCTAGGCGCATCGCAGGTGGCGCTGGCCTTTGCGGCCTTTGGCGCGGGGTCGATGCTCGCGGCCTTCCTGCTGCCGCGCCTGCTGGAACGTCTGGCGGATCGCCCGGTGATGCTGGGCGGGGCCGGGCTGATGGTGGCGGGCGTGGCGGTTACACCGCTGATGCCGGGGCTGGTCGCACTGATGGCGTTGTGGGCGGTGATCGGTTTTGGGTTTTCCCTGACGCAAACCCCTATCGGGCGCATCCTGAACCGGTCCGCCCGCCCCGAAGACAGACCCGCCGTCTTTGCCGCGCAGTTCGCGCTGTCGCATGCCTGCTGGCTGATCACCTACCCGTTGGCAGGCTGGCTTGGGTCGGCGTTTGGTTTGGCGCAGGCAGCACTTGGGCTGGCGGCTGGCGGCATCGTTGCAATGGTTGCAGTTTTGCGGCTTTGGCCCGCCCATGACCCGGCGGAACTGGAGCATGACCACGCCGACCTTGCGCCCGATCATCCGCACCTGCGCGAGGGTCATGACGGAACACACCGACATCCCGTCATGATTGACCCGTTGCACCCGCATTGGCCTCGCCGGACGGCCTGACTGGACTCGCGCCCAAGACCTCAGGCGGCGCGCGGCGCAAACAGGATGATCGCCGCCCCGATCAGACATACCGCGGCCCCGGTGACATCCCAGCCATCCGGGCGCTGCCCCTCGACTGCCCAAAGCCAGATCAGCGACGCGGCGATATAGACTCCGCCATAGGCCGCATAGGCCCGCCCGGCAGCATCGGACGGGGCCAATGTCAGTAGCCAGGCAAATGCAGCAAGCGAGGCAAGACCTGGCACAAGCCACAGCGCCGAGGCCCCAAGCCGCATCCAGGCCCAGACCGCAAAGCACCCGGCGATCTCGGCCAGTGCGGCAAGGGCATAGAGCGCCACGGTCGGGGCAGAACTCATCCGGCGACCTCGATCAGGTGTCCGGCGTGGACATGGTCCGCGTGGCACTTTGCATGATCGCCCAAGACCTCGATCACACGGCAATCGGCAATCACGCCCCCCGCGCATTGGACCAGCATCCGCTCCAGCTCGGCCTTGAGCGCCACGAGCCGCGCAATGCGCGCCTCGACCGCTGCAAGCTGCGCCGAGGCGATGGCATCGGCCGCCGCACAGGACTGGTCTGGCCGGTCCGAAAGGCTGAGTAGGTCGCGGATTGCATCCAGCGGGAACCCGAGTTCGCGGGCATGGCGGATGAAGGTCAGCCGCTCTTGTGCCTTTTGGCCATAAAGCCGCTGATTGCCTGCGCTGCGCTCGGCCTCGGGCAGAAGGCCAATCTCTTCATAGTAGCGGATGGTCGGCACTTTGACCCCGGCGGCATCGCTCAGTTTTCCGATGGTGAGCATGTTTTGTCCTTGCACCTCTAGTTACTAGAGAGATTACAGGGGAGCCTGGACAGTTGCAACCGGTGCTAAGGCTCCGGTGGGAAAGGCTTGAAATGGCACAGAAATCAGAGGCCGAATCGCAGGAGTGGGTCGTCACCGGGATGGATTGCGCGTCCTGTGCCGTCAAGATCCGGACGGCTGTAGAGAGGCTTCCGGGGGTCAGCGACGTCAACATAGCGGTCATGGCGGAAAAGTTGACGCTGAAGCTGCAGCCTGGCACCACGCCGCGCGACAAGATCGAGGCGGCGGTGACGAAGCTGGGCTTTGGCATCGGGGCCACCAAGGCCAAAAAAGCCAAGACCTTCGTGATGCCCGGTACGCTGGAAACCAGGAAAGACGATGACCACGCTGGACCTGATCACGCCGACCATGTCAGCCACGACCATGGCGCTTCGTCCGACACGATGGCAAAGACCACCGCCGCTTCTGTCGACAGCGAGGATGGTCATGGCTCTCCCGGCCACGTCCACAACGACCCCGCCGACCGGGGCAAGCGCTGGTTTGAAACCGGCAAAGGCCGCTTGGTCATCGGTACCGGCCTTTTGCTGTGTGCCGCCTGGGCGGTCAAGTTGCTGGCGTCCGAAGACATCGCAAACTGGGCGTTCATCGCGGCCTGCCTGATCGGTGTGGCACCGGTGGCGCGGCGGGCGTTTTCGGCGCTGCACGCCGGAATGCCTTTCACCATTGAAATGCTGATGACCATCGCTGCCGTCGGTGCCCTGTTCATCGGGGCTGCGGAGGAGGCAGCACTGGTCGTCTTCCTGTTCGCCGTGGGCGAGGTGCTGGAAGGCGTGGCCGCCAACAAGGCGCGCGACGGAATCCGGGCGCTGGCAAACCTGATCCCCAAGACTGCGCTGGTCGAGGATAACGGTGCCACCCGCGAGGTGGCCGCAGACACGCTGCGCATCGGCCAGAGGGTGCTGGTCCGCCCCGGCGACCGGATTCCTGCGGATGGCGAGATTGTCGAAGGCACGTCGGGCGTCGATGACAGCCCGGTGACGGGCGAAAGCATGCCGGTGACCAAGGGGCCGGGCGATGCGGTCTTTGCAGGCTCGATCAACACCGAGGCCGCTTTGCGCGTGCAAGTCACCAAGGCCGCCGAGGACAACACGATCGCCCGCATCATCAAACTTGTGGAAGAGGCTGAAACCTCGCGCGCGCCGACCGAGCGGTTCATCGACAAATTCAGCCGCATCTACATGCCCGCCATTGTCGGCGTTTCGCTGCTCGTCGTGCTGGTGCCGCCGCTGGCCTTTGGTCAGGCGTGGGACACGTGGATCTATCGCGGTTTGGCCCTGCTGCTGATCGGCTGCCCTTGCGCATTGGTCATTTCGGTTCCCGCCTCCATCGCCTCATCCTTGTCGGCAGGGGCGCGGCGCGGCTTGCTGATGAAGGGGGGCGCTGTGATCGAAGCGACGGCCAAAGTGACGAAAGTGGCCTTCGACAAGACCGGCACGCTGACCCATGGCCGCCCCGTGGTCACCGACGTCATCGCCTTCGACGGTGTGACCGAGGCTGAACTGCTGGCGGTCGCTGCCGGGGTCGAGAACGGCTCAAGCCACCCGCTGGCCATAGCCATCCTGAACCGCGCCAAGGAAGCGGGCATCGCCGCCCTGCCGTCACGCGAAGCGAAGGCGATCATCGGCAAAGGTGTCGAGGCCATTGTCGATGACGCGAAGGCGTGGGTCGCCTCGCCCCGCCATGCGATGGACGCGGGTGCACTGGACGGGCTTGGCCTGCGGCGGACAACGCAGTTGGAGGAAGAGGGCAAGACGGCGGTGGTGATCTACCGCGAGCGTCGTGGCCTTGGGATCATCGCCATGCGCGACGAGCCGCGCGCGGACGCTGTAAAGGCGGTGCAGCAGTTGAAGGCGCTTGGCGTGGGGTCAGTGATCCTGACCGGCGACAACGAACGCACGGCGGCGGCCATCGCGGGCGGCATGGGTATGGACTTCCGCGCCGACATGATGCCCGAGGACAAGCTGAACTTCATCAAGACGATGGCCGAGGGCGGCGGCGTGATGATGATCGGTGACGGCATCAACGACGCGCCCGCCCTGAAACAGGCGAGCGTCGGCGTGGCGATGGGGTCGGGCACCGATGTGGCGCTGGAAACGGCCGATGCCGCGATCCTGCGCGACAAGGTGACGGACGTGCCCGGGCTGATCCGGCTGAGCCGTGCCACTATGGCCAACATCCGCCAGAACGTGACCATCGCGCTTGGGCTGAAGGCGGTGTTCCTGGTGACGACGGTGTTTGGCATGACGGGCCTGTGGATCGCCATTCTGGCCGATACCGGGGCGACGGTGCTGGTCACGCTGAACGCGCTGCGTCTGCTGCGGTTCAACCCGGACCGGGAGGCGTAGGGCGATGATCTCGGGTTTCGACTGGGCCGCGCTGGCCCTTCTGTTCGGCTATCTGGCGTTGTTCTTCTGGGGTAGCGCCCTTGCGGCCCAAGCCGCAGGTCGGCCCGTCTGGCTGTTTGCGCGGGCCAAAGGGCGTGACCAGCTTGCCGCCATCGGGTTCCGCGCGGCCTTTGCACTCGCCTTCTTCGGGCCGCTTGTCTGGATGGCCGTGCCAATGCTGCACAAGGTCGATCCGCTCTGGACGGAAGGAAATGCCATAGTACTGGGCCTGATCGGCATCTTCATCGCGGGCCTTGGTGCGATGGTCGCCTTTGCCGCGCAGATGTCGATGGGCTCCTCGTGGCGCGTCGGTGTGGTGGGCGGTGAGACCGGCGATCTCGTCTCGGGCGGGCTCTACCGGTTCAGCCGCAACCCGACATTTGTCGGCCAGGCTGCCTTGCTTGCCGGAGTTGCCCTCACAGTGCCTTCCGTCCCGACCGTCCTGGCGCCAATCCTGTTTCTTTGGTCCGCCAGCACGCAAGTGCAGTCGGAAGAGGCTGCGCTGCGCGCGTCCCTCGGGCCAGACTATTACCGCTATACAGCGTCGGTTCCGCGCTGGATGGGCTTCAATCGCCGGGAATTGCCATGAGCGCGCGACTTACGCTCGTCCTGATCGCGGCAACCATACTGGCCGATCAACTGACTAAGGCCGCAGCCTTGGTACATCTGACAGTCGGCGAGCCAGTTGCCATTGTTCCTGGCGTCAATCTGGGGCTTGGGTTCAACGAAGGATCGAGCTTCGGCATGCTGTCCGGTGTCATGGCAGGAAGGCCCTTGCTGATGGCTGCTCTGACCGGAGCCTTGACCCTGATCTTTGCCGCCATGGCATTCCGCACTCGCGCGCCACTCGAACGCGCAGGATTTGCTTACGTCACGGGCGGGGCACTCGGCAACATCGTTGACCGGCTGAGGCAAGGCGCGGTGACCGACTTCCTTGACCTCTATTGGCGCGACTGGCACTGGCCGACGTTCAACGTCGCGGATATCGCCATTACGGTTGGTGCGGCATGCATAATCGCAGCCTCCGTTCCCGCCTGCCGGCGCAAGGAGACTGCTCATGACCAACGCTGAATCTTCGCAATTGTCGCGTGACGACCTTCTGCTTGCGTCGGCATTCCTGACTGCGCTCACAGCAACGCTTGCAGCACTCTTCATCGGCGAGGTGCTGGGGCAGATGCCTTGCACCCTGTGCTGGTATCAGCGCATCGCGATGTTCCCACTGGTGCCGATCCTTGGCATTGCGCTGTGGCGCGGAGACGGCATGGCGCGTCTTTATGCCCTGCCGCTCGTAGTTGCAGGCTTGGCCCTGGCAGGCTGGCATTCCGGGCTCACCATCGGACTAATCCCGGAAGCGGTTGCCCCTTGCACACAGGACGGCCCGTCCTGCTCGGGTCCTGCACAGATTATTCTGGGCATCCCCATCCCCTACCTGTCGCTGGCAGCATTTGCCGCGATCCTCGTCTGTCTCATCTTGCCGAAAGGAAGCCGTGCATGAACCGCCGCACTTTGTTGATAGGGGCCTCAGCCCTCGGGCTTACCGCCTTCGGGGGCGGAGCCTTTTTCCTGAACCGCCAGCGTCAGGCCGGAGCCGAAGCGGTCGCCGCCGCGACCCCGGCCGTGGACCCGGCTCTTCTTGTCCGCCCCCACTCTCCCAGCTATGGCCCGGAAGATGCGCCGGTCACGCTGGTCGAATTCTTCGACCCCTCCTGCGAGGCCTGCCGCGCTTACCATCCGGTCGTCGAAGAAATCCGACGCATGTTTCCGGATCAGGTCAGAATCGTGTTGCGCTATACTCTCTTCCATGAGGGCTCAGACGAAGCAGCACGCATCCTCGAGGCGGCGCGGATGCAGAATAAATTCGAACCAGTGCTCGACGCGCTCTTTGAGGAACAACCCGGCTGGGCCGTCCACGGATCGCCGGAAATGGACGTCGCATGGGAAATTGCCGCCAATGCAGGTCTCGATGTGGAACGTGCCGAAACCGACAAGCTGTTCCCGGGGATTACCGGCACCCTCAATCAGGACATGGCGGACGTCGAAGCTCTTGGCATTCGACAGACACCCACGTTTTTCTTGAATGGCAAGCGACTGGAAAATTTCAGCGCCGAAAGCCTGATAGCCGACGTCCGGTTCGCGGTTGAGAATGCCTGACGGGGGCGTTCAGGAGCGGCGCGATCAGGACTTGCTGGCGTAGGCGGCAAAGAGAGCGAGCGTCCGTTCGCTGGCGTGATGTTCGATGCCTTCGGCGTCGCGCTCGGCCGTCTCGGCGTCCAGTCCGAGACTGAGTAGGAAACGCAGCACGATCTCATGCCGACGGCGGCATTCCCGGGCGAGAGCGCGGCCCTCATCCGTCAGAAAGACCGAGCGATACTTTGCGCGGGTGATCAGGCCCTCGCGGGCCAGACGGTCCAATGCTTTTGTCACAGTGGGCGGTCTCACGCCAAGGCGCGCGGCGATCTCCACCGGGCGGGCTTCACCATGGTCGTGGATCAGTTCTGCGATCAGTTCGACATAGTCCTCGGCCAGTTCGCGGCTGCGCGCATCCCGGACGCCCTGAAACGCCTCGGCGCGCAGGTCTGCGGGACGGCCATCGGTCACGGACGGTGTCGGATTTGCAAGATCACGCTGTGTCATAAGCTTAGTGTCGCACATGGAGGATTGACAAGTAAAGTCGCACCTCTGATTGTTAGCATTGTCTAACTTTATGCGCCAAGACTTTGGCGCGCTATCTCCGACTATAGAAAGACAAGTCCTATGCCCGCAAACGCCTGGCGCCGGGAGCGTGAGACGCCGTCGCTGTCCGAGGTCTTCCGCAGCATCGCGGTCGGCAATGGTGGCACCAGCCGTTTTCGTCGGTTTCTTGCGTTCATCGGCCCCGGATACCTCGTTGCCGTAGGCTACATGGATCCCGGCAACTGGGCGACATCGCTCGCAGGCGGGGCAGCGTTCGGCTACACGCTCTTGTTCGTGGCGCTCTTGTCGAACATCATGGCGATCCTGCTGCAATCGCTGTGCGCCAGGCTGGCAGTCGCCTCGGGGCGTGATCTGGCGCAGGCCTGCCGCGATGCTTTCCCGAAATGGATGTCGGTGCCGCTTTGGCTGCTGGCTGAAGGCGCTGTCATCGCCACCGATCTGGCCGAGGTGATCGGCACCGCCATCGGTCTGAACCTGCTGTTCGGCATCCCGCTGGAAATCGGCATCTTCATCACTGCCGCCGATGTGTTCCTGATCCTGTGGCTGCAGAACAAGGGGTTCCGCTGGATTGAGGCGTTGATCATCTCGCTCATGGCGCTGATCGCCGCATGTTTTGTCGTCCTGATCGCCCAGGCCGACCCGGTCTGGGGCGAGGTGATCGCCGGGTTCGCCCCCAGCCGCGAGATTTTCAACAATCCGACCATGCTGTTTCTGGCGCTCGGGATCATCGGCGCGACCGTCATGCCCCACAACCTTTACCTGCATTCGGGCATCGTGCAGACCCGCGCCTTCGGTCTCGGTCTGCCCGCCAAGCGTGAGGCGCTGCGCCTAGCGACATGGGACAGCACCATCGCATTGATGTTCGCGCTGACGATCAATGCCTCGATCCTGATCCTGGCAGCCGCCACGTTTTATACAGTTGGTCAGAATGACGTGGCCGAGATCGACAAGGCGCATCTCCTTCTGGAACCGCTGCTGGGGTCGTCCCTGGCACCGATCTTGTTTGGCGTTGCGTTGCTCTGCGCGGGCCTCAATTCCACTGTCACCGCAACCATGGCAGGGCAGATTGTCATGGAAGGGTTCATCAACCTGCGCATCGCCCCCTGGGCACGGCGCTTGATCACGCGGTGCCTTGCCATTGTGCCGGCCATCTTCGTGATCCTGATCTACGGCAGCGAAGGCGTCGGGCAGCTTTTGATCCTTAGCCAGGTCGTGCTGTCGTTCCAGCTGCCCTTTGCCATCGTGCCGTTGGTGATGTTTACCGCAAGTCGCGCCAAGATGGGCGATCTGGTGGCTCCCCGCTGGCTGACCGGACTCTGTTGGCTGATTGCGGCCCTGATCATCGTGCTGAATGTGAACCTGCTATCGACCGTCCTGATAGGCTGATCCCTCACCATTCTGTGAGACGGTGATTTCGCGCTTGAACCTCAAGTGACTAGAGGGTTTAGAGCCGCATGAATTGTGGGGCATGGCGCGGATGCATTTGACGGCACTGCAGAAAATCCTCTGGGCGGCGGCGGGCGTTGCCGCACTTGCCTATGGGGCGTTAATGGTTTTCTCGGACCGCGCGCCGGTCTCCGTGGCGGAAGCGGCCTTTCGGCCGACCTTTTCGTTGCCAGATGCAGAGGGGCGGCTGCGTACCCCGGCAGATTTCGCGGGCAAGCATCTGTTGGTGTTCTTTGGGTTCACCAACTGCCCCGATGTCTGCCCAACGACGCTGGCTGAAGTCGCTCAAGTCATGGATGATCTTGGCGAGGAGGCCGAAAACGTCCAGCCGCTGTTCATTTCCGTCGATCCGGAGCGGGACCGCAGGCTTGGTCTGGCCGCGTTTACCGCAGCCTTCCACCCAACGATCCTGGGGCTTGCCGGGGACAAAGAGCAGACTCGCGCGGCGGCAGAGAGCTTCAAGATATTTTTCGAACGCCAGGACGATGCCGCAGCGCCGGATGGCTATATGATGTCCCACAGCCCTGCGCTCTACCTGATCGGGCCGGACGGGGATTGGCTGCGCCAATTCACCTACGGCACGCCCGCCGCCGACATTCTTGCCGACCTGCAACCCAGATTGTGAGACCCCATGAAGCGCGTGATCCTTGCAACCCTCGTAGTCTTCGCGGCGATGCCCGCCCTGGCATGCGAAACTGTACGCGTCGGCGATATCGAGGTTGAACACGCCTGGTCCCGCGCCACGATTGGTGCGGATCGACCCGGCGTCGTCTACCTGAGCATTCGCAATACCGGCAGCACTGATGATGCGCTCATCGGGGTGGCGACGCCCATTGCCGGGATGCCGATGCTGCATGAAACCGTTGTGAGCGATGGTATCGCCTCGATGCCGCATACCATGTCGATGCCCGTGCCTGCGGGCCAGACGGCGGCGCTGGCACCCGGTGGGTTTCACGGCATGCTTATGGGTTTGACACAGGCGTTGAAGAAGGGAGATTCCTTTCCGCTGACCCTGACGTTCGAGACCGCAGGCGACGTGACGGTGACCGTTGATGTGTTGGGCATGGGGGCCAAGGAGGCTGAGTGCCCTGACGCGCAACCGTGAATCGGCGTCAGGTCCTGACAGGGGCGTCATTGGCCATTGGGGCGGCGGGCTTCATGCTGACTCTCGGCTGGTGGCGCTCCGGGGGGCAACCAGTGACGGGACGAGATCGGCTGCCAATCCCGATCAGGGACATGTCCTTCAGCCTGACGGATCACAACGGTCAGCCCTTTGCACCTTCACAGTGGCTTGGCCGTCCGACGATGGTGTTTTTC
>APMI01033239.1_pt1 | contig 18503 bp, 20 predicted proteins | sample 667938 | NCBI WGS metagenome assembly APMI01 (sample SAMN01084076, study PRJNA167559) | wastewater metagenome | biome: Wastewater | place: Denmark: Ejby Moelle, Odense | collected 2011-11-28 | reverse complement strand
TATATCTGGCAAGCCGTCTCTTTTGGTCAACGGCAGGATGGCCAGCTTAATAGGCGCCAGCATAGGCGGGAACCTCAGGACAACCCTGTCATCTTTCTTCTCCTCTGTACTCAGGTCTTCCTCGGCATATGCCTGGCTTAATACCATCATTACAGCACGGTCCAGTCCTATGGATGTTTCAATCACATAAGGTACGTAGTGCTGGTTCAATTCGGTATCAAAGTAAGTAAGCTTCTTTCCGCTGTATTGCTGGTGTTGCTTCAGGTCAAAGTCCGTGCGACTGTGTATGCCCTCCACTTCCTTAAAGCCCATCGGGAAATCATATTCGATATCGCAGGCAGCATCGGCATAGTGGGCCAGTTTTACATGGTCGTGAAAACGGTAGCTCTCGGCAGGTATGCCCAGGCTCAGGTGCCACTTCATTCTTGTTTCTTTCCAGTGCTCGTACCATTCTTTCTGTGTGCCGGGTCGTACAAAGAACTGCATCTCCATCTGCTCAAACTCCCGCATACGGAAGATAAAGCCGCGCGCCACTATCTCATTACGGAAAGCCTTACCTGTTTGCGCAATGCCAAATGGTATTTTCATACGGCCGCTTTTCTGCACGTTCAGGAAATTCACGAATATACCCTGTGCGGTTTCGGGTCGCAGGTACACCACATTTGCTTCATCAGCCACCGAACCCATTTCGGTAGAGAACATCAGGTTGAACTGGCGCACATCGGTCCAGTTGCATGTACCGCTGATGCCGCATTTTATATTCTTTTCCTCAATCAGTTGCTTTACACCAGCAAAATCGTTCTCAGCCAGCAGTTTTTCCATCCTGTCAATCAATGCAGCACCCTCTTCTTTGGGTAGTGTTTCCGCATAGCCTTCTACCAGGTGATCGACACGATAGCGTTTCTGGCTGTCTTTATTGTCTATCATGGGGTCGCTGAAGTTGTCAACGTGCCCGCTGGCCTTCCATACTGTAGGGTGCATGAAGATAGCGGCATCTATGCCCACTATATTGTCGTTCATCTGCACCATGCTCTTCCACCAGTAGTCGCGTATGTTCTTCTTTAGTTCCGAACCGTACTGCCCGTAGTCATACACGGCCTGTAGCCCGTCGTATATTTCACTCGACTGGAAGACGAAACCATATTCCTTGCAGTGTGCTATAATATTTTGCAGCTTATTATCATTTGCCATAACGGGGGCAAAAATAGGTAAAACAGGGGGAATGCTTTAGGCAGAATAAAAACAACGAATGCTAATTAAATATATGTATTTGTCTTTCTCCAAAAACGAAAATATCCATGGATATTTATAGCAGACATTTCTTTTAATGCGCCTCCCACATTTTTTGCTGTTTTTACTTATTTTTTGTCTCCTTTTCACACCCGGAATGCAGGCGCAGTATATGCTGCAGGGTAGAGTGACCGATAAAAAAGGGGATGCTGTACCATTTGCAACTGCAGTGTTGCAAAGTGCTCTAGACAGCAGCATCATTGCTACCGAGCTTGTTGACAGCAGCGGCATTTTTACCATCAATACCGGTAAAATAAAGGGCACATTTGTGAATATTGTTGCACAAGGATATCTGCCTGGTTATAAAAGCATCACAGATACTTCTTCAAAGAATATTCATCTCAATTTTGCACTCACAGAAGAAGGCAAACAACTAAATGCTGTAACCATCACCGCAAAAAAGCCACTGATAGAACGCAAACCAGACCGTGTGATATTTAATGTAGAGAGCAGCATCAGCTCGATTGGCAGCGATGCCTTGAGCGTGTTGAAAAAAGCACCCGGAGTAAGAGTACATGATGGTGATATATCCCTAACAGGTAAAAGCACAGTTACTGTAATGATCAATGACAAGATGTTGCAGGTGTCGGGCGATGAGCTCGCCGAAATGCTGAGCAGCATACCAGCAGAGAATCTTTCAAAGATCGAGATCATCACTGCTCCGCCTGCAAAGTACGATGCGGCGGGCAATTCCGGCATTATCAATATCGTCACCAAACATGCTATAAGCAACGGTTTCAAAGGAATAGCCACCATAGGTTATTCAAGACGATCCTTGGGCTCACCCTTTGCAAGTGGCAATGCCAATTATAAAAACAGGAAACTGAATGCCTACATCAATATGAGCACAGCGGATTTCAGATCGATGCCGCAGGCAGGTTATACTGTCTATTACCCCGGGCAAAAATGGGACCAGCACAATACGCAAACTAACATCTATCCCTACATAAGGATACAGGCAGGTGCAGACTATGCGATAAGCAAAAAATCAACCCTCGGTTTTTTATACACCATCGGTGCCAGCACACCTGTGACTGACGACAATATCAACACCAAAGTACTAAAGCAGGATAACAATATTTTAGACTCAGTAATAAGCACTAAGGCGAGGGAAAATAGCAAGGGAGTTCGAAACGTATTCAATCTGAATTACGAATACCGTATAGACAGCAGTGGCAAAAAACTGAATATTGATCTCGACTATTTTACACGCACGGGCAATCGCTCAAGAGATTTCAACACTACCAACACCTTTGCCGATGGTACCAATACAGGTGTACAAAGCATAGACAGGACAAAAGGAACCCAACTGGTGAATATTAAAAGTGTAAAAGCAGATATTACCTGGCCCACAAAGATCGCCAACTTCGCCTTGGGTGCGAAGGCCTCGTTCATAAGCAATGGAAGCGATAACGTTTTCTCAACTTACGATGGCCACACATACATTGCCGATCCTTTAAGGACAAATGAATTCGACTACACGGAGAATACACAATCGCTCTATGCAAGCATGGAGAAGAGCTTTCACAAACTGGGCGTTCAGGCAGGCTTGCGTGCTGAGAACACACAAGCCAGGGGCTATTCACCTACCCTGGCAATTACTAACGACTATCAATATTTGAAGCTGTTCCCATCCCTGTTCCTTCAATATACTTTCGATGATGATAATGCCATCAACTTTAACTACACACGCCGCATAGACAGGCCCGATTTCATGTTGCTAAACCCCTTCCGTTCTTACAGCACTCCCACTTCTTATGAGACAGGTAATCCTTTCCTGCAGCCATCATATAGCACGAATCTTGAACTGGGTTACACGCTTAAGTCAAAATACACCTTGTCCCTGTATCTTCAAAACGTCACAAACCTTTTTGCCCAGATACTTAGAGTGGATACCGCCACGGGAGGCTTTAATTTTACCAATGACAACGTTGGCAGCAGCATCAGGTATGGATTCAACCTTGGGGCGGAGGTCAGTCCATTTGGCTGGTGGGAGTGTTCAGCGCAGTTTTATGGATACTATGTTGGCTTTGATGGTACATACTATAATACAATAGGTGGTCTCAGCTATTCAAGGCCGTCCTTCAACGCATCTGTCGAAAATACCTTTTACCTGGATGCTGCTAAAACATGGAGTACAGAATTGAACGCCGATTACCAGGCAAAACAGCAAGCGGAGTACGACCTGGAGTATGCCACCTTTAACATGGAAGCGGGCATCCGTAAGTTGCTTATGCACAAACGGATGACCATAGCCCTGAACGTAGAGGATATCTTTGCCACCGATAGGTATAGGCTAACGAACCTGTATAACAAGGGCTACATTAATAGTTATGGCGATGAACGTACCGTACGTCTGAGTCTCAGTTACAAGTTCGGTACAAATGCGGAGATGAAAAGGCGTCAGAACACATCCGGTATTGAGGAACGCAGTGGAATTGGTAATGGTTCCGGAAAAAACTAACGCATTGTAAATAACAACTTCGGGCCTGTCCCGGCTTGGTTAAGAGTTCAATGCGAGACAACCTTCAATCCAATTATCGATCCTATAAGCGTGCAAATAAAGAATACGCTCCAAAACGTTGCAGGTTCCTTGAATACAAAGATTCCGATCAATACTGTTCCTACTGCCCCAACTCCCGTCCAAACAGCATAAGCAGTCCCGATCGGTAAAGTTTGGGTTGCCTTGATCAACAGCAGCATACTTGCCGTTAGCGCGATTGCAAATCCTGCATACCACAAACCGGCAATATTTCCTGTTGTTTCCTTCGTCTTACCCAGGCAGGCAGCAAATGCTACTTCAAATAGACCGGCAATGACCAATATTATCCAATTCATTGTATTTTCTTTAAGCAAGTACCCGGATACAAAATACAAATAGCCGGCATCCTGCGATACCGGCTATTCTATAAATTGAGTAGGCTTAATTTATTTTACTTCAGCTACCAGCTTCTTGAAGGTTTCCGGCTCGTTCATTGCCAGGTCCGCAAGTACTTTACGGTTCAGGTCAATGTTCTTTGCAGCCAGTTTGCCCATGAACTGTGAGTAGCTCATACCTTCTTCACGCACAGCAGCGTTGATACGCACTATCCACAAGCTGCGGTAATCGCGCTTTTTCAACTTACGGCCTACAAATTTGTAGCCGAGGCCTTTCTCCAGTACGTTTTTGGCTACGGTGTAAACGTTCTTACGTTTACCGTAAAAGCCTTTGGCCTGGTGAAGGATCTTCTTTCTTCTTCTATGCGATGCAACTGAATTTACTGAACGTGGCATATTCTTATATTTTAACCCTAAATCCCTAAAGGGACCTGTTGTTTATTTAAAATTTATTTCAAAAACTATATTCGATCCCGGCCCTTTAGGGGCATGGGTTTAACCTTTCAAACCAAGCATACGCTTCACCAGGTTCATATTCGCTGGATGAACGAAGGCCGCCTGGCGCAGGTGGCGCTTACGCGTTTTTGATTTTTTGGTCAGTAAATGGCTCTTAAAAGCCTTATACCTGCGTATCTTTCCTGTGCCTGTAACTTTAAAAGTCTTTTTAGCGCGGGAGTGTGTCTTCACCTTTGGCATGGTCTCAATTTTGGGATGGCAAAGGTAACATTATTTCAAAATCTTCCAAAAATATATTTATGCAATTTTTCAGGGATTTGTAAAGGTACAGCAAGTCGCCCCGTTTTGGCCATAGATTTATAAATAACTTATATGCAATAAGGTTTAACAAATTCCTAATTTCAAATTCCCAATTACATCGGCGAATTCCTATTTTTACAGCAATATGCCACTATTTAGATTCAGAGTTTACTGGGAAGATGACGACCAGGTGTATCGTGACATAGAAATACGCCCGGCGCAGACATTTTTAGAGTTTCACAAAGCCATTCTCACTGCATACGAGTTCGATGGCAAGCATTCAGCCTCATTTTACGAAAGTAATGACCGTTGGCAGCAGGGCAGAGAATTAAATTCAGAGGTCTTGGTCAATAAAAAAGATGCTCCCGCGTTGTCCATGATGCGCACGCCGGTATCCGCATTGGTTTCCAAACCCGACCAGAAATTTGTCTACATCTACGACCCTGTCAAGAAATGGGCTTTCCAGGTCGAACTGATAGGCGTAATAGCCGACGAAGATGCCAAGCGTACTTATCCTTACGTATTCCGTAAGGAGGGCGTGGGGCCTGCTCAATATGGCATTAAAGGGGTAAACCCTGATAAGCTGATGGAAATAGAGGAGAAATATGACCTGGGTGCCGATGAAATGGCTGAAGGCTTCAGTAATGAAGGCGAGGACGGGTCCTCAGAAAGTTTTGGAGAAGTGCTTGGCGGTGGTGACAGCATCGATGAATAAATTCATCGTTTTTACTTTTTTGAATTGTGACCTCTGAATTACCTACGGTATACGTAATTGCCGGCCCTACTGCTGTTGGCAAAACTGCCATTGCCATCAACCTGGCAAAGCGCTTAGGCACAGCTATAGTATCGGCAGATAGCCGCCAGTGTTATCGCGAGATGAATATAGGCACGGCAAAGCCATCCGCTGCAGACCTTGAAGAGGTAAAACACTATTTCGTTAATTCATTTCCTGTTACCGAAGAGCTGGATGCCGCTGACTATGAATCGATGGCATTGGAATATCTTGCGGGTATATTCAAAGACCACGGTGCCGCCGTCGTATGCGGAGGCACAGGTTTGTATATCAAAGCCTTATGCGAAGGGCTGGATAGCATGCCAGCTGTGGACGAAGGCATAGCGAAAGAATTGGGCAGCCTTTATGAAAGCCTCGGCCTCGCCTGGTTGCAGCAGGCAGTAAGGCAGGAAGACCCGGAATTCTTTAGTAAAGGTGAGATACAGAACCCGGCAAGGCTATTGCGAGCACTTATTTTCAAACGTTCTACCGGCGAGAGCATTGTCAGCTTCCGCACAGGCGCTGTGAAGGAGCGTCCTTTCCATATCGTAAAGATCGGACTGGAGCTTCCGCGTGAGGTTTTATACGAGCGCATCAATCATAGGGTGGATATAATGATGCAGCAAGGTTTGCTGGAAGAAGTAAAAAAGCTACAGCTGCAAAAACAGCTTAAAAATCTTCAAACTGTAGGCTACTCGGAACTGTTCGATCATCTCGATGGCAAGTACACCCTGGAGGAAGCTATAGAGAAGATAAAGCAGAACACGCGCCACTATGCAAAGCGACAGATGACATGGTTCCGCAAAGACAAACAAATTCATTGGATTAGCGCCGATGACCCCGCACTGATAGATAAGATATTGGCTCTAAAATAAAAAAGCCTCCCCAATATCTCCGGGAGGCTTTTTATATAATGCTTTAAAGTACTAAGCCTTTGGTGAAGGAGGAGTAGTAGATTTTGATGTTTTAGTATCTTTTGAGCTAGCTTCTTTGGCGCACTCTTTTTTGCAATGAGCCTTGTCTTTGCAGCAAGCAGATTCCTTAGTGCATTTTTCTTTCTTGTCCTTGCAGCAGCTCTTTCCTTCGTGTGCGAAAGTTACACCGGCTATCATTAAGGCGCTCAGTAATAAAGTGAGTTTTTTCATTGTATATAATTGTTTTGTTGTTTACGAAGACACGAATTTAGGGAAAATGTGCTAATACTGTCACTCCACCCTGTACAATATCGCCAATTTTAACATCTATATGGGTACCAAGGGGGAAATAGACATCCACCCTTGAGCCAAAACGAATAAAGCCGAACTCATCATTTTGTTTCACCTGGTCGCCTTCCTTCACGTAATAGCAGATGCGCCTTGCCATTGCCCCTGCTATCTGCCGCATCAATAGCTCTATCTTGTTATTGCCTATCACCACGGTCGTTCTTTCATTCTCGGTCGATGATTTGGGGTGCCAGGCAACCAGGTATTTGCCGGGGTGATACTTCATATATTTTATTATGCCGCTTATTGGGTTGCGGTTCACATGCACGTTTAGTGGCGACATGAATATGGATACCTGCAGGCGCTTGTCTTTAAAATACTCGGGCTCAAAGGTCTCTTCTATCACTACCACTTTGCCATCGGCAGGGCAGGTGATCTTTTGCTCATCGCTGGTATGTGTGCGAGCAGGTAAACGAAAGAACCAAATGATCCAGAACCACACCAGGAACAGCACGATATTCAGCGGCCATACAATAAGCGGCCAGCCCGGTAAAAAGTAAAATGAAGCATAGCCTAGTATCAACCAGAGCACACTGGCCATTGCTATATATTTATATCCTTCGCGATGAATTTTCATGTAAGCTTATTTGAGCGCAATTTAGGTTAAAAGATATGGAGTGAAATGGCAGGCATAAAAAAATACGCGTAGCAAAATGCAAACGGCGTAGCCACAAGCAGTGAATCGAAACGGTCTAGCGCACCGCCGTGCCCAGGCATGATAGCGCCGGAATCTTTTACGCCCGCCATACGTTTCAGTTTCGATTCCAGCAGGTCGCCTGCAGTGCCCGCCAGCGATGCACATAATGCCAGCACCATCCAGTCAATCATGTTGTAATAGTGCGAATAATAGCCCCATATCGCCGCACCGGCGATCGTCAGTATAGCGCCGCCAATAGTACCCTCCCAGGTTTTCTTTGGGGAGATTTCCGAGAAGGGAGTCTTGCCGATGAACGAGCCGACTATATAGGCCATCGTATCATTCATCCATATCATCAGCACCAGTGCCAGTGGTATGGCAAGGCTTATAAAGCGCATTTGCAGCAGCAGTATCATTGGCAGCAATATGTAAAAGAAGCCACCTACGGCGTACATGCCGGCACGTAAAGCCGTTTTCTTTGACAAGGCAGCACATAATAACACGAGTACGGGTAGGAACAACAGCGCGGGCCATGGCCACTGGTAACTGTAAGTAAAAAAGGTGAGCCACAGCCAAACAAGGCTGCCTGCAAGCATGATCGGTTGCAACCATTTGGGCCATACTTCTTCAGTATCTATTTTCTTCATCAGCCTCAGGTACTCACGCATGCATAGCAGCAATATGACACTCACCAGCACGGCAAAGGCCAATTTGTTCCAGAGCAGCCCTGTCATCATAATAGCCGAGAACACTATCGCGCTGCCAAGGCGGGTGAAAAACGTAGGCCAGTTCATTGCCATATGCTCAAATATTTGTTGGTAAAATTAAGCTGTATTTTCTTCCGTTAGTTCTTCCGGTGTATAGTCATCGGTCCAGTTGGCCCTTAGTGGGGTCTTGTTTTTTATCAGCAGCCACAACGATATTGCGAAGAGCAGTACCCCACTTACCGTAACCCAAAGCGGTAGTGAATTACTGTCCATCGCGGTTTTCATGGCTGCACTGTCTTTCCATACGTAAATGACAATGATCTGTAATCCATTATTCAGCATATGTCCCAGTATACTACACCATAGCGAACCCGTGAGGTAGTAAATGACAGCAAGCAATACCCCGGCAAGAAATATCGATGGTAGCCCGCTGATATTACCATGCATAGCCGCGAACATCAGCGAAGTGATAATTACGGGGAAAGCTATACTTTTTGTTCTTTTTGCAGCAAAGCGCATGAGCACTCCCCTGAAGGTCATCTCCTCACCCAGGGCAGGGAGTATAGCAAGGATCGTGAATGTCTTTACGAAATCCCATGGACTGCCCATGTTCAAAAAAGCGTTCGTCAGTTTATTGTTCTGTTCTTCAGCTGCTTTTGCTGCAGGCCCCAGGTCAATATGTTTTACCAGCGTTTCAATACCAAGGAATATAGGCATAGCACCCAGCATCAGTAACACTACCAATAATAAATGTATGTTTTTCCTGGGCTTTCTCAAGCCCAGGAATGCCATGGGCCTTGGTGTATCCAGGTATGCAAAAAGCAACGCAGGTAACAGGAAAACGCCGGTCGACACCAGTGCCTGCGCTATTAAAGCCCCGTCTATATACGTTCGGGGGCTTTTCTCGCTAATGTTTGCAAGTTGTGTCGCGTCCACTCCTGCTATCCTGGGCACTATTACCCCCGTAACCAGCACAAAAAAGGAGGCCAGCGTAAAGATCATCAGGACGAACAGGATCAATTGTAACCACCACGGATATGTACGCCAGTATTTGCTAAACATTTTGTAAAAACGGTTTCGCAGGCAAAGTTAATGGACACAAGCGCTTTTATGGCTTAAATTTTGTGCTTGTACGGGAAATTATGTTGCTGCAAAGCTTGTCTTTGACCATCATATTAAACATTAAAGCGCTTTTTGTGTTATAATGTGGTTAAGCATCGATATCTTTCTTTATTTTTGTATGATATTTTCAATACCGGTACATGCACGAAATTGTAGCAGGACCTCTGCTAAGTAACATAAATACCCCCGACGATCTAAAAAAACTAGATAAGGGTCAGCTACTCCAGGTTTGCAACGAGTTGCGCCAGTTCATTATCGACTGCGTAAGCGTTTATGGTGGTCACTTTGGTGCCAGTCTTGGGGTTGTGGAGCTTACTGTTGCCTTGCATTATGTACTCAATACCCCCGATGACCAGCTTGTATGGGACGTAGGCCACCAGGCATACGGCCACAAGATACTCACTGGCCGCCGCGAGGTTTTCCATACCAATCGTAAATATGGCGGTATAAGCGGTTTCCCTAAGCGCAGCGAGAGTGTTTATGACACTTTTGGTGTAGGGCACTCATCTACATCTATATCCGCTGCATTGGGTATGGCCATTGCATCAAAATACAAAGGCGAGCATCGTCAGCACGTAGCCGTAATAGGCGATGGCGCCATGACAGCAGGCCTTCCTTTTGAGGCGCTCAACCATGCCGGTGTGAGCAATGCAAATGTGCTCATCATCCTCAACGACAATAATATGTCTATCGACCCCAACGTTGGGGCTTTGAAAGAATACCTTACTGATATTACTACTTCTCATTCATACAACAAGTTCCGCGACGATGTCTGGAAATTGCTGGGCAAATTCCCGACAAAGGAGTTCCAGAAAATGGCTTCTAAAGTGGAGGCTGGTCTTAAAGGCATCGTTTCAAAATCAAGTAATTTATTCGAGGCACTCGGCCTTCGTTACTTCGGCCCTATCATCTGCCATAACGTGACCAAGCTGGTTGAGATACTCAAAGACCTTAAAGACATCCCCGGCCCAAAACTGTTACATATAAAAACAGTAAAAGGAAAGGGCTACGATCTTGCCGAGCAAGACCAAACACTTTGGCACGCACCCGGCACCTTTGATAAGATAACTGGTAAGATAAACAAGAAGATCATCACAACCCCCGAGCCTCCTAAATACCAGGACGTCTTCGGGCATACTATAATAGAACTGGCCGAGGCTAATCCCCTTATAATGGGTATCACCCCTGCTATGCCTTCAGGTTGCTCCCTCAAGTACATGATGGAGAAAATGCCCGATCGTGCTATCGACGTAGGTATAGCCGAGCAGCATGCGGTTACCCTGAGTGCGGGCATGGCTACTCGCGGTCTTAAAGTATTCTGTAACATCTACAGTAGCTTTATGCAGCGCGCTTACGATATGGTGATACATGACGTAGCTATACAAAAGCTCCCCGTTATTTTCTGCCTCGACCGTGCAGGCCTTGTAGGTGATGATGGCCCAACACACCATGGTGCTTACGATATAGCCTATATGCGTTGTGTGCCCAATATGATAGTGAGTGCACCAATGAACGAGCAGGAACTGCGCAACCTCATGTACACCGCACAGCTCGCAGAGACCAATCAGCCTTTCGTTATCCGCTACCCGCGCGGACAAGGTGTAATGCCCGAGTGGCGCACTCCATTTGAAAAGATACAAATAGGTGCCGGCCGCAAAATCGCAGACGGCCAGGATGTAGCGATACTAACTATAGGTCATCCCGGCAACTTTGCCGTAGAGGCCCGCAAAACGCTGGTAACAGAGGGTCTGAACCCGGCCCTTTATGATATGCGTTTTGTTAAGCCGCTCGATGAAGTAATGCTGCACGAGATAGCACAGAAATACAATAAGATCATCACGGTCGAGGACGGTACGGTATTAGGTGGATTCGGTTCTGCGATACTCGAATTCATGGCTGCCAATAATTACACACCCGAAGTAAAGATCCTCGGCATACCCGATCGCATTATAGAACACGGCAAACCCGAAGAACTGCATCACGAATGTGGCTTCGACGCCTCAGCTATTGTAACCGCTGTCCGCGAAATGGTCGAAGCCGCCATTTCGAACGAAGCATAGCGAAGAGAAAAATCTCCTGGGCAATTTGCAAGATGGCGAATAGAGCTATACTCATTGTTAACTGCAAATCAATAGCCCCGAACTTTAGTTCGGGGTAAAATATGCCAAAATATTCGGGCTTTAGCCCAAAATTCTTTACATGAGTCAAGGCAAACCACACCGCTACTTCATAATCAACAAGCCACGCAACATGGTCTCGCAATTCGTGAGTTCCCATGACGTAGGCCTCCTTGGCGATCTTGATTTCGATTTTCCCGAAGGCATTCATGCCATTGGCCGCCTCGATAACCATTCCGAAGGCTTGCTCATCCTCACCACTAATAAGCGTGTAACTAAATTGCTGTTCGAAAGCAAAATACCACATAAGCGTACCTACCTCGTAAAAGTAAACAACATTGTAAGCCCCGAAACATTAGAGAACCTGCGGACAGGGGTCACCATTCGTATCAAGGGCGGCGAAGACTACATTACTACTCCCTGCGAAGCAGAAATAATTACAGAGCCGCAGGCACTATTCCACGATGAAGACCCCTCATTCCAATATGGTATCTATAGCTGGCTGCGAATAACACTTACCGAAGGGAAATTTCACCAGGTACGTAAAATGGTAAGGATACTGCGCCATCCTTGCAGTCGCCTGATTCGCGTAAGCATAGAAGACCTAAAACTTGGCGATCTCCCCGCAGGAGGAGTAAAGGAAATACAAGAAGAAGATTTCTTCAGGCTATTGAAGATCGAGAACTGGCAGAACTAGTTTTGCTGCGCCTCGGTAGCGCCCAATTCCTTCAGTCTTTTCACATGGGAGCGGAATGCACTTGCAAAGCTCGGTTTCAGGTTATAGCTGAACCCGAATTCCTTTGCCGTCCTTTCAACTATCGGTGAGATATCCCTGTAATGCACATGGCTTATGTTCGGGAACAAATGGTGCTCTATCTGGAAGTTCAGCCCGCCTACATACCAGTTTAGCAAGCGGTTATCCCGCGCAAAGTCCGATGTGGTGTGTAGTTCATGTACAGCCCAGTCGTGGTCTATCAGTCCCGTAGCATCAGGCATAGGTTGCTCTGCACCCTCTACTACATGCGCCATCTGGAAGATAGTGCTCAATATGCATCCCGCCACCCAGTGCATCATAAAGAATCCCAACAGCACCTGCCACCATGTGAACGATGTCACTATTATTGGCACACCTATGATCACGAACAGGTACGCGATCTTTACAATGGTCATTTTCACGTATTCCCTTGTCGGGTCTACATTGTACTTCTTGCTGATCCCTTCCTTATTGTACCGTGCCAACTGTGTAAAATCCTTTACCAGTTTCGAGAGCGTTAACAGGCCATAAAAGAAAAAGGCGTGGATATACTGGTACTTGTGAAACTTCTTAAGCGGTGCATGGTCAGCCAGCCTTATCGGCCCCTTTGAGGCTATATCTTCATCCAGCCCGTCTATATTCGTGTACGCATGGTGGAATACATTGTGCTGCAGCTTCCAGTTAAATACATTGCTGCCCAACAGGTACATTGTACCGCCAAAAAGCTTGTTCACCCATTCCTTCTCTGAGAAAGAGCCATGTACTGCATCATGCATCACGCACATGCCCACGCCGGCTATACCAATTCCCATCACCACGCACAGCGCTAGTGCTATCCACGCATTTACAGGTACCATCAGCATCACCACAAATGGAACAATGTAGAACGACAACATCACGATTGTTTGAAGCACAAGTGTCAGATTGCCCTTGGTCGAGATCCCTTTTTCTTTAAAATAAGCATTTACATTCTTCCGCAATACGGCTGAGAATTGGTGTTCACTTTCGGATGTGCCGTGAAATTTTACTGTTTTCATTTCCTGCTGTTTAGCAGGTACAAAATTACGGGCCGATGACTTCGGGAATGATGACGAACATCATTGCAATTGATAATTATATAAAGACGAGTGCAGAGATAGTAGAGACAGTTATTCCGCCCTGCAGAGGGCATTAGGGGTCCGGCCTTTATTGCCTTCCTATTTATTCGTGTCCTGGCCCATCAGTTCGTCCATTACCCCATCGTAGTTTGTAATGGATAACTGCCTGCGGCGCTCCTTTCTTGCCTTTACAAAATGTATCAGCATTTGCGTGCCTTTTGCAAGAGCCACTATGGCGATCAATGGCAATAGTAATGGTAGCCAGTTGTTGCCCGCTCTCTGTAGTAGTATTGTGATCATAAGGTATGGATTAGCATTACTAATTTACTAATAAATACTCAGTTTAGGTATTTTTCTAACATTATTAACATTTTGTTCTCACAGCAGCAGTAGCTCCCAGTAGCCAACATCTATCCACTTATCAAACTTCCGGCCTACTTCATGGAACTGCCCGATCTTTTTAAAGCCCAAGGCCTCATGTAGCCTTAAACTTGCCTCATTTGGCAGACTCATACCACCTATCACCGCATGCAGGCCCTGCGCACTTAATATTTCAATAAGCCTCGTATATAATTGCTTCCCGATACCCTTACCCACATATCCTTCCCCAATATAAATGCTCGATTCCACCGTATTCCGGTAGGCCGAGCGCACTTTCCACTGCGATGCGTAGGCATACCCGGCTATCTGCCCATCCACTTCATAGATAAGCCAGGGGTATTGACAGCTGATCGCTTTTATTCTGTTCGCCATTTCTTCTGTGCTTACCGGCTCCTCTTCAAAGGTCACAATAGAATGCAGTACGTGGTGGTTATAGATCCCGCATATCGCAGCGGCATCGGCAGGACTTATATTTCTTATCATGTAGGCTTGTTATTAGAAAAACAAAGGGCCGCATTGCTGCAGCCCTATAAAAAGTACGTCTTTTAATTTGCTGCTATTCACCCACCGCATGTTTCACCAGTCCTATCAATTCCTTCGGCGTCTGGTAGCCCATTTCATACATGATCACTTTGCCGTTCTCATCTATCAGTATCAGGGTAGGGTAGCCTTGTATATGGAATTTCTCCGCCAGCATCACGCCATCCTCTACCTCGCCGTCAAAAGAAGTATTCACAAAATGAGAATTGAAGTATTCACCCACCTTATCATTGGTGAATGTTTTACGCTTCAGCATTTTGCATGGTCCGCACCACGAGGCATAGATGTCCAGGAAGATCGGCTTGTGCTCTGCCTTGGCTTTCTGCACCACTGCTTCCCAGTTCCCACGGTAGAATTTAATACCTTCCTCGCTGTCACTGCTCGCAAACACTTTCACCGCCACAAAAGCCAGTATAGCCAGTACAGGTACTATTATCAATGCTTTTTTCATGCCTGCAATTTAGGGTATTTTATTGCTATTTGTATTATTTAAGTACCATTTTCACATTCCTTTATTTCAGATTGGGCTGAACTGTACATTCGCATATTTTCACATTTGCACATTATAAAACTTACCTTTGCACACTTTAAACACCATACATGAGCGAAGAAAAGTCACTCAATTTCCTGGAAGAAATAATTGAAAATGACATTGCCGAAGGCAAGAACGGCGGGCGTATACATACACGTTTCCCCCCAGAGCCTAATGGCTACCTCCATATAGGCCATGCCACTTCTATTTGCCTCAACTTTGGCCTTGCCAATAAGTACAATGGTAAATGCAACCTGCGTTTCGATGATACCAACCCGGTTACCGAAGAGACCGAGTATGTGGAGAGCATAAAGTATGATATCAAATGGTTGGGCTTTACCTGGGATAACGAACTATACGCTTCCGATTATTTCGAACAGTTATACGGTTTCGCTGTAACACTGATCAAAAAAGGCCTCGCCTATGTCGACGATAGCACTGCCGAAGAAATAGCCGCAACCAAAGGTTCTACTTTCGAGCCCGGTAAGAACAGTCCTTACCGCGATCGCAGTATCGAAGAGAACCTGCAACTGTTTGAAGAAATGCGTGCAGGCAAGTACAAGGATGGTGAGAAAACGCTCCGTGCCAAAATAGATATGGCACACCCTAATCTCTTGTTGCGCGACCCGCTCATGTACCGCATCAAGCACGCACACCATCATCGCACAGGCGATAGCTGGTGCATATATCCCATGTACGATTTTGCACATGGCCAGAGCGATAGCATAGAGCATATCACGCACTCCATCTGCACGCTCGAGTTCATCCATCACCGCCCGCTCTACGATTGGTTTATAGAGCAGTTAGGAATATTCCCATCACACCAGTACGAGTTTGCACGTCGCAACCTTACCTACACCGTAATGAGCAAGCGTAAGCTGCTGCAACTGGTGAACGAGAACCATGTAACAGGCTGGGACGATCCGCGTATGCCCACCATTAGTGGTATGCGTCGTCGCGGCTACACCGCGAAAGCACTGCGCGAATTTTCCGATACCATCGGTATCGCAAAGCGTGAAAATATAGTAGACATCAGTCTGCTGGAATTCTGCGTGCGCGAAGACCTCAATAAAATTGCCAATCGTGTCATGGCCGTGCTCGATCCGGTGAAATTGGTGATCACCAATTATCCCGACGGGCAGGAAGAACAGTTTGAAACAGACAACAATCCCGGCGATGAGGCTGCAGGCAAACGTTGGCTTCCATTCAGCAAAGAGCTCTGGATAGAACGCGAGGACTTTATGGAAGAACCGGCAAAGAAATTTTTCCGCCTTGCCCCCGGCCTTATGGTTCGTCTCAAGAGCGCTTACATAGTAAAATGTGAAGGCTTTAAGAAAGATGATGCCGGCAATGTAACTGAAGTGCATTGCTCCTATCTCCCTGAAAGCAAAAGCGGTAATGATACCAGCGGACTTACAGTAAAAGGTACCATCCATTGGCTAAGCGTACCACATGCCAAAACCGCTGAAGTACGTATGTACGACAGGTTGTTTAAAGTGGAAGATCCATCTAACGAAGACGGCGATTTCAAAAGCTACATTAACCCCGATTCAATGGTGGTACTACCAAACGTCTATATTGAGCCTGCATTGGCATCAGCCAAAGATGGCGAGCACTACCAGTTCATGCGCAAAGGTTATTTCTGTGTCGACAAAGACAGCACTGCGGAAAATCTCGTGTTCAATCGTACGGTAACCCTAAAAGATGCCTGGGCTAAGGAAGTAAAGAAAGGGTAACGAACTACTGTTCCACATTTAAAAAGTGCAAATGGTCATCCATTCGCACTTTTTATTGATGATAACTAATCAAACAGTAAACTAATGAACCAATCAACTAATCAACCACACGCCACCATGCTTATCTCCACCCGCACCCCTTTTGGCAGCCCTGAAACTTGCACTGTTTCCCTGGCTGGGTAATTGTCGGAGAAGTACATCGCATACACCTCGTTTACTTCAGCAAAGTTGGTCATGTCCATCAGGAAGATAGAGGTCTTTACAACGTTTGAAAAATTCATCCCCGCGGTGTCTAAGATGGCCTGCAGGTTTTCCATTACTTGCTGCGTCTCTGCTTTTATACTGCTTTGTATCAGTGCCCCAGATGTAGGGTCCAGTGCTATCTGTCCGGATATAAACAGCATATCGCCTGCCCGTACTGCCTGGTTATATGGGCCAATGGGCGCAGGGGCCTTTTCTGTACGAATGATTTTCTTTTCCATGCTGCAAATGTAATATGCTCCTTACATTTGCACACTATTCATGGTTTATATATTACACATAGACACCTCGGGCGATGTAGGCACGGTAACAATAGCACGCGATGGGCAAGTACTGCATTCAAGCGCCAATCCCGATACCCGCAACCAGGCTGCATCCATCAATTTGATGATCGATGAGGTCTTGCAGGCCGCAGGTATTGCATTAAATGATATCAGCGCCATCTGTGTGTGCGCTGGCCCCGGTTCTTATACAGGTTTACGCATCGGCATGGCTACGGCTAAAGCCTTATGTTATGTGCTGGACAAGCCTTTATTGCTTGACAATAAGCTCACCTTACTGGCTTATAATCAATATCATAAGCATTTGTCAGAATATGACTTTTATGTCGCAGTTTTAACGGCCCGCGAGGGTGAATATTTCATTTCCTCGCATGATAATAAATTTGATTCTGTTATTGGTCCTACCCATGTATTTGAGGCTGGTCTGGCCACTCTGGACACTTGGAAAGGTGCAGTTTTACTCGTCGGAGGTATTAAAGAAACTATACTTAATGATTTGAATGCCAGTAATTTAAAAATTATTTCAACCAATACTATCGACCTTTCCAGTTGGGCTTTATATGCATTTGATCAGTACCATTGTAACAGGAATGTAATTTTATCCACATCCGAACCATTTTATTTAAAACAAGTTTTTACTCATAATAAAAAGAATATCAGATAGTTACAAAGAAGCAACATAAGCATTCATTTCTTTTTTATGTCTTTTTTAACAAACATTACAATTATTTTCTTGTTTCATATTTGCTGATTATGTATGTTTGCAAACTAATACGTCTGGTATTCACCAAACGTAAGCATAAGCAGAGAAATTTATTATTTAACCTCCGTAAATTGAAAAAGTAAATGGAAACGACTATGTCAGCTAACACGCTGGTTATTCGCAAAGATGAAGGATCGAACGAACAGATCAAATTGGATTACATGGCGGTGAAAAGTGCAGCAATGACACTGAGGGCCATCAATCACAAACTCCGCCAGCAGATCGTTAAGCTGCTTGAGGAGAACAAACGCATGAATGTTACAGACATCTACGTAAAATTACGTTTAGAGCAGTCAGTAGCATCACAGCACCTTGCTATACTGCGTCGTGCTAACATCGTTATCACAGAGCGTGATGGTAAATTTATCCATTATGCACTGAATCATGCCCGTATTGCATCAGTTGCTAAGTTCGTGAACGAACTGGTTAACTCTGATGAAGCTTAATTAGCTTATAAAAAAACGGATTACCCACAAAAAGATTAAAGGTCACGCATCGCGTGACCTTTATCTTTTTATAAATATTTCTCTTTACTTGGTGAGTCTCTCGACTGAGGACTCATCGGCTCGCGAAGGGCATACTCGCGGCACATCATACTTATGATAAAATGCATGCCTC
>APMI01007068.1_pt1 | contig 18505 bp, 21 predicted proteins | sample 667938 | NCBI WGS metagenome assembly APMI01 (sample SAMN01084076, study PRJNA167559) | wastewater metagenome | biome: Wastewater | place: Denmark: Ejby Moelle, Odense | collected 2011-11-28 | reverse complement strand
CCGGCTTTGAACAATACGCTAACTACTACATACACTTTCACACCAACGGCAGGGCAATGTGCGACAACAGCTACATTAACGATCACGGTTAATTCGAACACAACGCCAACATTTAACCCCGTTGCTGCAATTTGCTCAGGTGCTGCATTATCGGCTTTGCCAACAACATCGTTCAATGGTATCACAGGAACATGGGCACCAGCTTTGAATAATACGTTGACAACAACATACACTTTCACACCAACGGCTGGGCAATGTGCAACAACAGCTACATTGACGATCACGGTTAGTCCGAATACAACACCAACATTCAATCCTGTTGCTGCGATTTGTTCAGGCGCTGCATTATCGGCTTTACCAACAACATCGCTCAATGGAATTACAGGAACATGGGCGCCGGCCTTGAATAATACGTTGACAACAACATACACATTCACACCGGCAACAGGACAATGTGCAACAACAGCAACATTGACGGTCACTGTCAACCCAATTTTAAATGCTACAATTAACTGCGGTGTTTCTACAACCTCTTCAGTTATATTTACATGGGCAGCAGTGAGCGGAGCTACAGGATACACGGTTTCTTACCAGGTAAACAGCGGTCCGGCTATTAATATTGGAACGATAGGCAACCTATTAAGCTACCAGGTAAATGGTTTAGCTGCCGGGGACAATGTTACCATAACCGTAACACCTACAGGCGGCAGCGGCACCTGTTTTAACGCGGCGAATGCCACCTGTACAGCAACTGCATGTACTCCTCCAACAGCCAACATCAGTTATACAGGTTCATTTTGTGCTTCACTTACAACAACACAACCAGTAAGCTTAACTGGTACGGGAACATTTACCGGGGGCACATTCACTGCTGCGCCCGCATTATCTATCAACAGCAGCACTGGTGCTATTACTCCATCCCTAAGCACAGGCGGAACCCACCTTGTTACTTACACGGTTCCTGCAAGTGGTGGCTGCCCTGGTGTAGTTGCAACGACTTCCGTAACAATTGAAACAGTGGTTACACCAACATTTAACCCCGTTGCTGCGATTTGCTCAGGTGCTGCACTGGCAGCTTTGCCAACAACATCGCTCAATGGAATTACAGGAACCTGGGCACCAGCTTTGAATAATACTTTGACAACAACATACACATTCACACCAACGGCAGGACAATGTGCGACAACAGCTACATTGACGATCACGGTTAGTCCGAATACAACACCAACATTCAATCCTGTTGCTGCGATTTGCTCCGGCGCTGCACTGGCAGCTTTGCCAACAACTTCGCTCAATGGAATTACAGGAACATGGGCGCCGGCCTTGAATAATACACTAACAACAACATACACATTCACACCTTCAACAGGACAATGCGCAAAGACAGCAACATTAGCGATCACAGTCAATCCAAATACGACACCAACATTTAATCCTATCGCTGCGATCTGTTCAGGTACTGCATTGACGGCATTGCCAACAACATCGCTTAATGGAATTACGGGAACATGGGCGCCGGCTTTGAACAATACGCTAACAACAACATACACATTCACACCAACTGCAGGACAATGTGCGACAACAGCTACATTAACGATAACAGTCAATTCAAGTACGGCACCAACATTTAATCCTGTTAGTGCTATTTGCTCAGGCGCCGCCTTGGCGGCATTGCCAACAACATCACTCAATGGTATTACTGGAACATGGGCGCCAGCTTTGAATAATACGCTAACAACAACATACACATTCACGCCAACTGCAGGGCAATGTGCAACAACAACTTCATTAACAATCACGGTCAATTCAAATACGACACCAACATTTAATCCTATCGCTGCGATCTGCTCAGGTGCTGCATTGACGGCATTGCCAACAACATCACTCAATGGAATTACGGGAACATGGGCGCCGGCTTTGAACAATACGCTAACAACAAAATACACATTCACACCGTCAGCAGGACAATGTGCGACAACAGCTACATTAACGATCACAGTAAATCCTAATATTACACCTGCATTTAATCCTATCGGTTCATTGTGTCAGAATTCGACAGCACCAATTCTGCCATCTGCATCGAATAACGGTATTACCGGCACATGGAATCCGGCAACGATCAACACAACAACTGTCGGCACAAACAGCTACACGTTCACTCCGTCACCGGGACAGTGTGCAAATGCAACCACACTAAGTGTTATCATCGCAACCCAGATCAGTCCAGTATTTACTGCGATCGGGCCCTTGTGCCAAAATGCTACTGCTCCATTACTACCATCAACATCGAACAACGGCATCAATGGAACCTGGAGTCCGGCAACGATCAGCACAGGGGTGATTGGGACAAATACCTACACTTTTACACCTGCAACAGGACAATGTGCAACTGCAAGCATGACGATCAGTATATTGATAACAGGCTCCACTACCCCAACATTCAACCCGGTTGCTGCAATCTGTTCAGGCGATGCATTAGCGGCTTTACCTACCACCTCACTTAATGGTATTACAGGAACATGGGCGCCAGCTTTGAATAATACGCTAACAACAACATACACATTCACGCCAACTGCAGGACAATGTGCGACAACAACAACATTATTGATCACTGTTAATCCGAATGTGACGCCAACATTCAACCCGGTTGCTGCAATCTGTTCAGGCGATGCATTAGCGGCTTTACCTACCACTTCACTTAATGGTATTACAGGAACATGGGCGCCGGCCTTGAACAACACCTTAACAACAACATACACTTTCACCCCGTCAGCAGGACAATGTGCAACAACAACTTCATTAACAATCACGGTTAATTCAAATACGACACCAACATTTAATCCTGTTAGTGCTATTTGCTCAGGCGCCGCCTTGGCGGCATTGCCAACAACCTCACTCAATGGTATTACAGGAACATGGGCACCGACTTTAAATAATACCTCAACAACGACATACACATTCACACCTACAGCAGGACAATGCGCAACGACAACAACATTATTGATCACTGTTAATCCGAATGTGACGCCAACATTCAACCCGGTTGCTGCAATCTGTTCAGGCGATGCATTAGCGGCTTTACCTACCACTTCACTTAATGGTATTACAGGAACATGGGCGCCGGCTTTGAATAATGTATCAACAACAACATACACATTCACACCAACGGCTGGACAATGTGCTGCAACAACAGCATTAACGATCACGGTAAACCCGGGTGTTACACCTGTATTTAATCCAATCGGTTCATTGTGCCAGAATTCAACTGCTCCGATTCTGCCATCTGCATCGAATAATGGCATTACGGGTACCTGGAATCCTGCGGTCATTAATACGGCGACTACTGGGCCAACTACTTATACATTCACCCCGGCGGCGGGTCAATGTGCTACCGCAGCTACACTTACTGTAACCATTGCAACGCAGATCACTGCAGTATTTACAGCGATCGGACCCCTGTGCATCAATTCAACGGCTCCGTCACTACCTGCCGTATCAAACAATGGTATCAGCGGCACCTGGAACCCAGCCACCATCAATACAGCAGCAACGGGAACCTTCCCTTATACATTTACACCTGCAAACGGACAGTGTGCAACCGCAGTTACAACGCTGAATATTACAATAACAACATCCATCGTACCTTCCTTTAACCCGGTGGCAGCAATATGCGCCGGGGCTGCGTTGGCTCCCCTGCCAACAACATCGCTCAATGGAATTACAGGAACCTGGAGCCCGGCATTAAACAACAACGCAACGACAACATATACATTTACACCCGACGCCGGACAATGTGCTTCCACTAGTACATTAACCATTACCGTTACATCTGCCATTACACCTGCTTTCACTGCTCCGGGTACATTATGCCAGGGAACTATTGCCCCTGCATTGCCATCAGTATCCAACAATGGCATCACAGGCACCTGGAGCCCGGCAACGATCAATACCACAACCATTGGATCAGGTACTTACACATTTACACCAGGTGCCGGACAGTGTGCAACTGGTACTACAATGAATGTTAATATTGCAACCCAGATCACGCCCCAGTTCACAGCAATTGGTCCGCTATGTCAAAACACTACGGCACCATTGCTGCCTGCAACATCTAATAACGGTATTAACGGTACATGGACCCCGGCAACGATCAACACTACAACAATTGGAACCAATACCTACACATTTACCCCAGCTGCAGGACAATGTGCCACAGCAACGGTCAGCATCCAGGTGATTGTTAATGGCGTTGTTATTCCAACTTTCACCCCGGTGGCAACAATTTGCGCCGGCACAACACTGGCTGCATTGCCAACTACGTCAGTCAATGGAATTACAGGAGTATGGTCGCCTGCATTGAACAATACTGCAACGACCAACTATACGTTTACTCCAGCTGCAGGGCAATGCGCTGCTGCAACTACCTTAACCGTTACTGTTACCCCTGCTTCAATACCAACATTCAATCCTGTTCCGGCAATTTGCGCCAACACATCACTGGCTGCATTGCCAACTACATCACTTAATGGAATTACAGGTGCATGGACGCCGGCATTGAACAATACTGCAACAACTACTTATACATTTACACCAACTGCAGGACAATGCGCTTCCGTAACTACCTTAACCGTTACTGTTACCCCTGCTTCAATACCAACATTCAATCCTGTTGCACCTATTTGCGCCGGTACAACACTGGCCGCATTGCCAACGACATCACTCAATGGAATTACTGGTGTATGGACACCTGCATTGAACAATACGGCAACAACTACCTATACATTTACGCCAACTGCAGGACAATGCGCTGCTGCAACTACATTAACCGTTACTGTTACCCCTGTGTCTATACCAACTTTCAACCCGGTTGAACCTATTTGCGCCGGTACAACACTGGCTGCATTGCCAACTACATCACTCAATGGCATTAGCGGCACATGGACCCCTGCATTGAACAATACAGCAACTACTACCTATACATTCACCCCAACTGCAGGACAATGTGCGGCAACAGCAACCCTGGAAATAGCCGTTAAACCGGCACCAGTTATTTTTGCCGGCAACGACACCATCATATCCATCAACGAGCCGTTCACATTACACCCGGTTGATGTTAACAATGCAGGCTTTACCAGATACCTTTGGTCGCCACCGGATGGGCTTAATAATCCTTTTATTCAAAACCCGGTTGCGGTTCTAAGCAACGATGCAACGTACAGTGTTACCGCCACTGCTGCCAACGGGTGTGACGCAACCGATGCTATCAATATCCGAATCAACAGGACTGCCGAAATATATGTACCCTCTGCATTTACGCCCGGCGGTAACAATCCCTTGCTGCATGCTATACCTGTCGGAATTAAAACTTTCCTCTATTTTGCGGTCTATAACAGGTGGGGACAGGAAGTTTTCAGGACCAGTAACCCGGCAACCGGTTGGGATGGTATTTACAAAGGCAAAGCGCAAAACAGCGCCGGTTATGTCTGGATAGCAGAAGGCATTGATTTCCGGAACCGTGTCATTTCAAGAAAAGGAAACGTAGTATTGATCAGGTAGCTACCGATATCATTTAAATGCAGGATGAAATTTATACAGGGTATCTCTCAGATATTTCCTGTCTAAGTGAGTGTATATTTCTGTAGTGGTGATGCTTTCGTGGCCCAGCATTTCCTGCACGGCCCGGAGGTCGGCTCCGCCTTCCACCAGGTGAGTGGCAAATGAATGACGGAAAGTATGTGGCGAGATCGTCTTTTTGATACCAGCTTTCCTGGTCATTTCTTTGATCACTAAAAACACCATTACCCTGCTGAGTTTTGCTCCCCGCCTGTTCAGGAAGAGTACGTCTTCATTGCCCGGTTGCACGTTTACGTGTATACGAGTATCGTTTTTGTAAATAGTAATGTATTTAACGGCATCGCTGCCAATGGGTACCAGCCTTTCTTTATCACCCTTACCCACCACCCTTATAAAACCTACATCCAGGTGCAGTGAACTGATGCGGAGGTTTACCAGTTCTGTAACACGCAATCCGCAACTGTACAATGTTTCCAGCATCGCCTTGTTTCTTCCTCCTTCCGGGGTACTCAGGTCGATCTGGCCAATGATCTGCTCTATTTCTTCAAAGCTTAATATATCGGGCAGTGAGCGTTTTAATTTGGGAGATTCCAGCAATGCTGTTGGATCAGCAACAGTGATCTGTTCCATCAAACAGTATTTGAAAAAACTCTTCAGCCCGGAAATGATCCTTGCCTGCGAGCCCGGCAACATGCCCAATTCTGCGATCCATCTTACAAAAGCTTCCAGGTCTTTCAACACGATCTCTTTGGGCGGCCTCGCAATGCCCTCCTGTTCAAAATAGGCGGTGAGCTTTTCAATATCATGCAGGTAAGCTTCCACCGAATTTTCACTCAGTGATTTCTCCAGTTGCAGATAAGCTTTAAACCCTTTTTTATACGGTTCCCACATAGCTGCAAATTAACAATGATTTTATGATCGCAGCGATCGCTTATTTCGAACGATGCTTTTACAGTGGCATTGATTTTGTTTAATGCCGACGATTTGATATTATTGCATCCCATAAGTACAATATTCATTATACAACAACTGCTGCTAATTTTATGATCGTAAACCTCCGCACTTTCAAAAAGAAATTCGAGCTGAACAAAAGATCATTCCGCACTTTTTTAACAAAGCTGGAAAACAATCCCCCGCAGGGACTTCATAGAACAATGGTAGAGGTTGACAAAGAAGTGTGGGGCGAAATCGATTGCCTTAGCTGCGGCAACTGCTGCAAAAAGATGACGCCTACCTTTACACCGGCCGATATCAAAAGGATCGCAGGTTATTTTAACATGACACCCGATGCCTTCAGGGAAAAATGGCTTACATTCGACAAAAAAGAGGGCGACTGGCAAAACGTAAAGCAGCCCTGCCAGTTCTTGAATTTAACCGACAACAAGTGCAGCATCTATCCTATCAGGCCGGCCGACTGTGCAGGTTTTCCGCACCTTACCAAAAAAAATCCTACCGACTACATACATGTACACAAACAGAACATTCAATATTGCCCTGCTACTTATAAAATGGTAGAAAAGATGATGGACAGGATCAAAAAATAAGTTTACAGGTAAACATCTTCAATTAAAAAATATTCGGGCTTTGCGTTATTGATCGTAATAGAAAGAATATTGAACTGGATGCGTTTCCATTGGGGATGCAGGTACAAATATTCCTCAGCTGCATTGATAAGGTTTTGCATTTTCTTCCTGCCTACTTTTTCTTCCGGCAACCCATAGCTGGCAGTGCGCCTGGTTTTAATTTCCACAAAATGTAAAACTCCATTCCTTTCAGCGATGATGTCCACTTCCCAGTGGGAATGGCGCCAGTTCTTTTCCAGTATCTCATAGCCGTTTTCGGTAAAATAGATTTCACCCAGTTGCTCGCCCAGTTTGCCCGTATGAATGTGTTTGGCCATTATACCAAAGTTATTCAAATATGTAATCCCCAAAATAAAGCGGCCTGTGCGTTAAAAATGGTTATTGGAAAATAATTATTACCTATTTTCGCAGCAAAGAATTTAACATGCACAAACAACAACTTTCTTCAGTATCAATTGCTGTAATATTAATCCTCCTGGCCGCTATATCAAGAGTTGTATTATATCCTCATAATTTCAGTCCAATGATCGGCATGGCCATCTTTGGCGGCGCCATCATAAAAGACAAAAGACTGGCCTTTGCCTTACCGCTCTTATCTATGCTGCTTTCCGATATCATGTTTGAAGCATTCAATATTGCACCTGGATTTTGGGGATGGGGACAGTTAGTGGGCTATGGTATCTTTGCCCTGGTTACTGTGATCGCCTTTAATCTTAAAAAGATCAATGTCATTAATGTAGCCGCTTATGCTGTTATGTCCTCTGTGATTTTTTTCCTGCTTTCCAACCTGGCCTTCTTTATCATTGACAATCCCGTTTATCATACTTATACACAGGATGGTGCAGGCTTTGTTAATTGTTATGTGAGCGCTTTACCCTTCTTTAGAACCAGTATTGTAGCTGACCTTGTATACAGCGGGTTGCTGTTTGGCATTTACGCCCTGGCTCAAAACCTGGTCTTCAAAAAAGCTGTTGCTTAATACTTCAAATTATTTATACAATAAAAGCCTGTAGCGGAAACTACAGGCTTTACTATTTTAATACGGTAATCAGTTCTATAAAACCTGGGCCGGCTTAAAAGCATCCTGCATTTTTTTCAGCAGGTCTTTCTCTATCATGCGCTGTGCAATTGCGATCATATTTTTAAAGGCCACCGCATGAGAGATACCATGCCCGATGATAACCGGCTTGGCAACGCCCAGCACAGGTACACCTCCGTATACTTCAAAATTGAAACGTTCAAAATGCTCGTCCTCAATACCCCTTCTCTTCACAATATCATACACACTTTCAGCCATTTTTAATACCACGTTACCTGTAAATCCTTCACAAACCATCACATCCGATTTGTCCATCAAAATATCCCGCCCCTCAATATTGCCGGCAAAATTGATCAGCGTATTTTCTTTTAGCAACGGATAAGTGGCCTGCGCCAACAAATTTCCTTTGCCTTCTTCTTCCCCGATATTTACCAGGCCAACCCTTGGCTTTTCGATGCCTAAAATATGTTCGGCAAATAAAGAACCGAGTATGGCAAACTGGTTAAGGTTCTCCGGCTTGCAATCTGCATTGATGCCGGCATCCAGCAACAATCCAAGGCTGCCGTTCTCCCGGGGTATATAGGCCCCGATCGTTGGCCGGCTTACTCCCTCAATGGCTTTGATGCTGAACAATGCGCCCACCATCATGGCCCCGGTATTGCCGGCACTGATAAAGGCATCAATTTTTCCGGATGCCAGCAAATGAAAACCAATGGCAATGGAAGAACGTTGTTTCTCTTTTAATGCTTTGGTGGGGTGCTCGTGCATTTCGATCACCTGGTCAGCATGCACAATTTGAATACCGGTTGGGTCAACAGCGTGTTGCTGCAGTAATTCTTCGATCTGTGCCTGGTCACCAATTAAAGTAAGACTGATACCGGGCTGCGGGGCAGACAGGTATTGGGCGATTCCCTTTACTGCTTCCAGTGGTGCAAAGTCGCCACCCATCATGTCAAGGCCTATATTCATTGAAGGTGCTTTAAATGAAAAATTCTAAGTTTCACATTCAGTGACCGAATGTAAAACTTAGAATGCAGTAATTGAAAAATCTTATGCTTTAAGCGGCGCCTTTTCAGCTACCACCTGTCCTTTGTAGTATAATTTTCCTTCACTAACGTGGGCACGGTGACGTACATGTGTTAAGCCGGTTGTAGGATCTACAGACAAAGTAGTTTCCGAAGCTTTGTAATGCGTCCTTCTCTTAGCGCTGCGTTGCTGTGAATGGCGACGTTTGGGATTTGGCATATCTCTAAGTTTTAAATGTTATTATTATTGTTTATTCTTTTTTGTTTTGGGAACCTTTTTAAATTGTTCCAGGCCTTTCCAGATAGCATTGGCATTGTGTTCTCCTTCCCCGATTTCCATGGCCTTTAATTTTTCCAATACTTCCTGGTTGCATTTCGGTCCGCCATATTCTTCCGGGCTGCACATTTTTTGCATTGGTATGCTCAAACTCACAAATTCATAGATCCAGTCATTGAGGTGCAGGTGACTTTCAGTTCTGGAGATGTAAAAGATGTCAGGATCTTCTTCCTTCTCATTCATCTCATCCGGGTTTTCTACCATTTTTACTACCATGTTGAACTCATCCCACAGATCCATTTTCAGCACATTGTTACAACGGTCGCAAATCACATCTGCCTTGCCCCCTATTTCAAATTTCAGCAGCATAAAACTGCTTTTTTTATCCAGCAGCAGTTTTATATGGGCACTGCAATCGGTAAAATCCCTTTTTTCCTCAATACCTGCAAAGAACTTATCGTCAACCTCGTAATTAAATTCGTGAACCCCGGGCTTTAAACCAACAAAAGCGATCTCAAACACATGTCTTTTACTCATGACTTTTGGTTTAAAGGACGGCGAAGGTAGTGCATTTCACCGGAAAACACACATCCTTTTAACAAAATTACCCCAAAATATCTCTACCGGAAGCATTTTTATTACTTTTAAGATCATGAATGGCAAAAAAAAAGGGGCAATAATAGCAGGACTGCTCCTGGTATCCTTATTTATCCGGCTCTTTTCGTCCAGCCCTGCCCGGGTTGAAACGTATTATTCCACAGGGGTTTATCCTTATATCTCTTCTTTTTTAAAACACCTTTTTGGCTGGCTTCCCTTTAGTATCGGTGACCTGTTCTACCTGTTCATCATAGCCTGGTTGCTGTTAAAAATCGTAAAGGGGGTTAGAAAACTTTTTCAGGGAAAGATCAGGGCTGCCGGTTTCAGGAGCAAATGGTATCCTGTGACAGTGACCATACTGCTGGTATATGTTTTCTTCAACCTGTTATGGGGTATCAATTACAACAGGCAGGGCATTACCCGTCAATTGGGTATAAGGATAGAAAAGTACAGTACCGGTGAACTGATCACCGTTGATTCTATTTTGCTGGAGAAGGTAAATCAAAGCAAGGCCAGCCTCATCCGCAACCATACAAATTACCAGGAAAGCAGTGCCACATTTGAGGCAGCTACCCGGGCCTATGAAGTGATCGCAGGACGCTACCCCTTTCTTGCTTACCAGCCAGCGTCTATCAAAAACTCTTTTTGGGGATGGGCGGGCAATTACATTGGATTTACAGGTTACTACAATCCTTTTTCAGGAGAAGCGCAGTTGAACAATACGGTGCCGAAATTTTTACAGCCTTACACTTCCTGCCACGAAATAGCTCACCAGTTGGGATATGCCAAAGAGAACGAAGCTAATTTTGTCGGTTACCTGGCAGCAGCAGCCTCAAATGACAGCCTGCTGAATTATTCAGTGTACCTCGATCTTTTCTTATACACCCAGCGCAATTTATCTGATGCCGATTCAGCGGCTACCAAACGCTTTTCGGGCCACCTGTTGCCGGAAGTAAGGGACGACCTGCTGGCATGGAAAAAATTTAACCAGGCACACCGCTCACCCCTGGAACCATTGTTCAGGCTGCTGTACGGCGCCTATCTCCGCAACAACCAGCAACCATCCGGCATACTTAGCTATGATGAAGTAACCGGCTTTTTAGTGGCCTACTATAAAAAATTCGGGAGGCTTTGATCTGTTACCGGTTATACCAAATTTAATCCCCCGGTAAATTCCATTCAAAACGGCTGCCGCCGGTGATACTAATATCAGAAATTAACTTTACGTTTGCGTGCTGAAAACAAGAAGAAATTCAAGATCCTCTATCGAAAAATTATTATTTAAACAATACCCACATGTCTTTACAATTACAAAAGCCCATTGCATTTATTGACCTGGAAACAACGGGCGTAAACCTTTCCACAGACCGCATTGTAGAAGTAGCGATCATTAAAATATTACCCGATGGCAGCAGGCAGGTAAAAAGAAAACTCATCAACCCGGAAATGCCAATTCCACAGCAGGTAATAGACATTCATGGCATTACAGATGAGATGGTAAAAACAGCGCCTACTTTTAAACAGGCGGCCAACGAATTAAAGCAGTTCATTGAAGGCTGCGACCTGGGAGGCTATAACAGCAACCGCTTTGACATTCCAATGCTGATGGAAGAATTTTTAAGGGCCGGCATCACCCTCGATCTTAGTGCAAAAAAAATGGTGGATGTGCAGCATATCTTTTACACAATGGAGCCACGCACACTCACAGCCGCTTATAAATATTATTGCCAAAAGGACCTTGAGGGTGCCCACAGCGCCGAACACGATGTAAATGCTACCATTGATGTGCTGCTGGCGCAAATAGAGCGCTACCCGGAATTAGGTACTACAGTGGAATCGATACTGGGCAAGATAGGAGAAGAAAAAATAGTGGACTATGCCCGCAGGTTCATCTTTGATGACAAGGGTGCAGAGATTTTCAATTTCGGCAAACACAAAGGCAGGGCTGTAACAGATGTATTAAGGCAGGAGCCTCAATATTATGACTGGATGATGCGGGGAGATTTCCCATTGCACACCAAACAGAAGCTCACTGAAATACTTAACCGTACGCTGTTAAAAAATAACTAAAACGTTTGCGTTAAAAATATGTGCAGTAAAATCTGCTGAGAAATTGTAAATTCGTAGAATACCATAATAAAAAGTTTGGAAAAACTAGTTATCATACCAACCTACAATGAGAAAGAGAACGTTGAAAATATCATCGCTGCGGTATTTGCGTTGCAAAAAAATTACCATGTCCTGATCATCGACGATGGCTCACCCGATGGCACCGCCGGCATTGTAAAATCACTCTTTGCAAAATATCCCGGCCAGTTATTCCTCGAAGAACGAAAAGGTAAGCTTGGGCTTGGCACTGCTTATATCCATGGCTTTATGTGGGCCCTGAGAAATGGTTACCAGTTCATTTTTGAAATGGATGCCGATTTCTCCCACAATCCAAAGGACCTGGAAAGGTTGTACGAGGTTTGCAAAGCAGGTGCAGGTATTGCAGTAGGATCAAGATATGTAAAAGGTGGCGCCGTGGTTAACTGGCCCGCCAACAGGATCATGCTGTCTAAAGGCGCTTCTTTATACACAAGGCTTATTACCTGGATGCCGGTGAAAGATCCGACAGCAGGTTTTGTATGTTACAGGAGGGAAGTGCTGGAAACCATGAATTTTTCCGGCATCAATTTCGTGGGATATGCGTTCCAGATAGAAATGAAATTTGCCGCCTGGAAACTCAACTTCCTGATCGCTGAAGTGCCCATCACATTTATCGACCGCAAGCTCGGTGATAGTAAAATGAACAAAGGCATTGTAAAAGAAGGCATACTTGGTGTATTGAAACTTCGCTGGATGAGTATGTTCAAAAATTATCACCGCAATGTAAAGAACAGCAACCCAGACCTGGTACAGGATGGTTCTTTTAAAACATCAGAAGTAGCCATCGACCGAAAGTAATGCTCCATTAAATTACAGGAACTCCACCATACAAAAAGCCAGGCGTCGAACCTGGCTTTTGCATATCATGCTGGTTGTAATTTATTTTTCCATGAGTACTTTTAAATTGTCAAGCCCTGTTTGAAAATCTTTCCCGATCATGTCATCCATATTCATAAACAGGCCCATGATATTGAAGGGATAGGTCATTTTTCCACTCATGCCCCATTTCACTTTGGTTTGTGTGGCAGATACAGCTTCGGTGGTCATATAAGCAGGCGATACTGATTCAAACGGGTCGATAAAATGCAGTTCAAAATCGAGTCTTTGCCCGTCAACTATTTTAACGATCTTTTGTTCACCTTTACCAACCTCGCTGTTGCCATCCCATGCAGATACAAAACCCACAGTGCCATCGGTACCGCGGTATTCTCTTTTCATATTTGGATCCAGCCTGGCCCATTTACTAAAATGATCCTGGTTTTTTAAGTATTTGATGTAATTAAAAACTTCCTGGCTCGGTTTGCCAATGGTCACTTCCTTCTCTGTACCAAAGTCTTTTTTTACGAACAATGCTGCTATCAAAATGATGGCGATCAGTGCCCCGATTCCGAGCAATATCTTTTTAATGATTCTCATAAATGGTTGTTTTGTTTTTTTAAAGATAAGTTCCTGTATTTTTCCTGCCAACAATATCAACCTTTTATCACCGGCCCTTTTTATCAAAATGCAGCAGCCACTGGTTGCCAAATTTATCTACCAGGTCGCCAAATAAAGCTCCCCAAAAACTATTTTCCAATGGATGGGTTGCTTCTCCCCCTTCAGCGAGTTTTGTATAACAGTTCTTTATCTCGTCTTCACTGCTGCAATTTAACAGGAGCGATACCGCATTGCCTTTCAAGAGGCCCTTATCACTTACCATATCAGAAGCCATCAGCACCAGGCTGCCCCTGGTTAAGGTAGCATGCAAAATACTTTTTTTCATTTCCGGCGGCATGGTGGCTGCCAAAGGCGAATCACCAATCGTTTGCAATACCAGTTCTCCGCCCAGGCATTGCTGATAAAAATGCATGGCTGTTCTGCAGTTGCCATTAAAAGTGAGATAGCTGTTTATCTGCGTCATAACATTTTTATTTTATATCAAAAGTTTTATACAAACATACAGCCGCTGTAAAAATTTTAGAAGTGGCAACAACGACTTTTGAAAGGGTTGTTTGCGACAGGCTTCTTCGTTACATTTGATTCATGAAAAATATATGCATCCTCATTCCTGAAACAGCAGTAATGGCAGCAGTGACCGGCCCGCAATATTTGTTTACAGCGGTGAACGAATTTTTGAAAGCCGAAGAAAAGGAACCCCTGTTCAATGTACAGCTGGTAGCACCCGGCGGCGAAGTACTGTTGAACAATGGTGCTTATTCTGTGCATACGGATGCGTTACTAAAAGATGTATCAAAAGCAGACCTGGTAATTATCCCGGCGTTGAGCGGTGATATGAAAAAAGCGGTAGATGCCAATAAGGTACTGATGCCCTGGATCGTTGATCAGTATCAAAAAGGTGCTGAAGTAGCCTCCCTTTGTGTAGGCGCTTTCCTGCTCGCTTCCACCGGTTTGCTCAATGGAAAAAAATGTTCAACGCACTGGTTGTTTGCAAACGAATTCAGGGCAATGTTCCCTGATGTTGAATTAACTGATGGCAGCATCATTACCGAAGAGCAGCGTATTTACTCTAGTGGTGGCGCCAACTCTTACTGGAACCTGCTGCTGTACCTGGTTGAAAAATACACGAGCCGGGAAACCGCTGTTCTTGCCTCCAAATATTTCGCCATTGATATCGACCGGAGCAGCCAGTCGTTCTTTATGATGTTCAACGGGCAAAAGGATCATGAAGATGAAGCCATCAGGATCGCCCAGGATTTCATTGAAAAAAATTATGCTGATAAGATCACGGTAGATCAGCTGGCAGCAACGGTTTCCATCGGCAGAAGAAGTTTTGAAAGAAGATTTAAAAAAGCCACCAATAACAGCATTGCAGAATACATACAACGGGTAAAAGTGGAAGCTGCTAAAAGAAGGTTTGAGAACAGCCGCAAGAACATCAATGAAGTGATGTATGATGTGGGTTACACCGATACCAAGGCGTTCAGGAGCATCTTTAAAAAGATCACCGGGTTAACGCCCATTGAATACCGCAATAAATACAATAAGCAGGTCATGGCTTCTGCCGGCGCCGCCTAAAGTGGCTGTACCCGGCAAACTAACATTCCGCCACGCTTTATTCACTCCAATACGCATATTTTTGCGACAGCGAATAATTGCCACACGTATGAATATTGAGCTCAACAAAAATGAAGATGCCATGAAGCTTGCCTGGGCACAGGTAAGGCAGCGCCTGCAAAAGATCTATGAAGGCGGTGGAAAAAAAGCAGCAGAAAAACAGAAAGAACGAAATAAACTTACGGCAAGGGAACGGATCGACTATTTATGTGATAAGGGCAAACCTTTTGTAGAAATAGGCGCTTTTGCCGGTTATGAAATGTACCCGGAGCAGGGCGGTTGCCCGGCAGGCGGCACCGTTAGTGGCGTGGGATATGTGAGCGGCCGCCAGTGCATTGTTGTGGCCAATGATCAAACAGTAAAAGCAGGAGCATGGTTTCCCATAACGGGCAAAAAGAACCTGCGCATGCAGGAGATCGCCATGGAAAATCATTTGCCCATCATTTACCTGGTAGACAGTGCAGGCGTGTACCTGCCCATGCAGGATGAGATCTTCCCCGATAAAGAACATTTTGGACGCATTTTCCGCAACAATGCAAAAATGAGTGGCATGGGAATTACACAGATCGCTGCGGTAATGGGTGCCTGTGTAGCCGGTGGTGCTTACCTGCCGATCATGAGCGATGAAACATTAATGGTAGAAGGCAATGGCTCCATCTTTTTAGCAGGCCCCTACCTGGTAAAAGCCGCCATTGGTGAAGACGTTGACATTGAAACACTCGGTGGTGCAGCAACACACAATGCCATCAGTGGTATTGCCGATTATAAATTTGACAATGAAAAAGATTGTCTTGATCATGTAAAAAAGATCATGAGCAAACTGGGCAAAGCCGCTGACGCAGGTTTTGACAGGATAGAAACCCAGGCGCCCGAAAAAAGCAGCAATGACATCTACACGATCATGAATGAAGGCAATACAAAACCTTATGACATGACAGAGCTGGTAAAATGTATCGTGGATGCCGGCAGCTTCGACCAGTTTAAAGAAGACTATGGCAAAACGATATTGTGTGGCTATGCCCGCATTGAAGGATGGGCCGTAGGCATTGTTGCCAACCAGCGCCTGATCGTAAAAAGCAAAAAAGGCGAAATGCAGTTGGGTGGCGTAATTTATAATGACAGTGCAGATAAAGCCGCCCGTTTTATTATGAACTGTAACCAGAAAAAGATACCCCTGGTTTTTTTGCAGGATGTTACCGGTTTTATGGTGGGCAGCCGCAGCGAACATTCCGGCATCATTAAAGACGGGGCAAAACTGGTGAACGCCGTAGCAAATTCCGTGGTACCAAAGATCACGATCATTGTAGGCAATAGCTATGGCGCCGGCAACTATGCCATGTGTGGCAAAGCTTACGACCCCAGGTTTATTTACGCCTGGCCCACGGCAAAAATCGCTGTGATGGGTGGCGAACAGGCGGCAAAAACATTGCTGCAGATACAGGTGGCTTCCTTAAAATCAAAAGGAAAGGAGATCACACCTGAAGACGAAAAAAAATTGCTGGATGATATCAACCAGCGGTACATCAGCCAAACAACGCCTTATTATGCCGCCGCCCGCTTATGGGTAGATGGCATCATTGATCCTGCTCAAACGAGGACGCTCATCGCCGAAGGAATTTCAGCTGCCAACCATAACAGGCACATTGAAGAATTCAGAACCGGTGTGTTCCAGGTATAAAGCGGTTGTACCGGAGAGCCGGGGGGCATCAAAAACATTCACTTCAAAACGCTGCAGAAATCTCTTAAAACTGCTGCAAATTTAAATACATTGCCACTGGTATTCTAAACCCTTACTACTCATGGTAAGAGATCGGCGGGCTAAAGCAAAATCAATGACGGAAAATATTTTATTGTATACAGATGGATCATCCCGTGGAAATCCCGGCCCCGGTGGATATGGTGTACTGCTGATCTGGGGCAATCATCGCAAAGAATTGTCGCAGGGTTACCGCCTCACTACCAATAACCGCATGGAATTGCTGGCAGTGATCGAGGGGCTTAAAGCAATCAAAAAGAACCATATACCAGTGACCGTATATTCAGACAGCCAGTATGTGGTAAATGCCGTGGAAAAGGGCTGGCTACAGAACTGGATCAAAACTGATTTCAAGGGAGGCAAAAAAAATGCTGACCTGTGGAAGGCCTATTATGCACTGGCAAAAAACTACAGGGTAAAATTTCAATGGGTAAAGGGGCACGCCAATAATCCCTACAATAACCGTTGCGATCAACTGGCCACGGAGGCGGCTGATGGGAAAGATCTGCTGAAAGATGAGGGATATGAAGCAATGATATAAAATAACAAAGCCCCAAACCATAAGTCAGGGGCTTTATTACTATAAAAACCGGAATTTTATTAGAAGTTGTAAGCAACTCTCAAACCAATGTAAGATGTAGTTCCGTTTTTAGAAATCGCCTGGTATTTTACAGCGATGTCAAAATTTTCAGCAACGTTGTAACCCAAACCTGGAGCGTAAGCAAAACCAGTACCGCCACCATTATTCAGGAAAGCAACACCTGCTTGTGCATGACCATAAAATTTTTCAGCGAAATAAAATTTTCCACCTACTAAAACCGGGATTGCAGTAACAGTAAGACCAAAACCGCCTTTAATAGAAAAGCTGTTATAGCCAGCGCTTAAGGTTACACCAACTGTTTCAGCAGCAGCGTATTCACCCTGGATATCACCACCATAAACCAGGTTAGAGTAAGTTTTGGCATCACCAATTGGCAAACCAATGGTAGCACCTACGCTAAATTTCAAACTCTTGTCTGAATCTTTCTTTTGTGCGTTTGCAGAGAACGCAATAGCTACGATAGCTAAACTAAGTAATACTTTTTTCATGTTTCTTTTGATTTAAGTTTTAGAATTAAAGGCGCAAAGATATAAGGATTGACCATATGGCAAATTATTTGAGACTTTTTTTTTATGGAGCTAATATTTTTAACATGTATTTTACACCTAAACGGTATAAATTTTCACCATTTTCTTCTCAAAATTTTATAATTAAATAACCAGAAAGGCAAATGATTGGAAAATATCTAAAATTGCCAATTATAACAACCACTGACCGTTAACTAAATGGCTGCCCTTTTTAGGCAGCCATTTGCTTGTTTGTTAGTTCAAACTAATAATAAAATTGTTGATTCTTAAAAAACATAGGCCAGTCGGAAGGCAATTTCTCCGAGGGTACCATTCTTTGAATAG
>APMI01012218.1_pt1 | contig 18516 bp, 13 predicted proteins | sample 667938 | NCBI WGS metagenome assembly APMI01 (sample SAMN01084076, study PRJNA167559) | wastewater metagenome | biome: Wastewater | place: Denmark: Ejby Moelle, Odense | collected 2011-11-28 | reverse complement strand
GCTTCCCGAAGGAAGCGCCCCTTTTTTTGCGCAGATCCGATCGAACCGGCCGATCAGGGCAGCGGCGGCACCGGCTGCGGCGGAATGTCCGCGTCCTCCTCGTGCACCTCGACCGTACCACGGCCCACATGGCTGCGGCTGCGGCTGTAGGCGAAATAGACCAGCAGGCCCACCGCCGCCCAGACCACGAACAGCATCTGGCTCTTCACGTCCAGCTTGTAGAACAGATAGAGGCAGCCCAGGAACGACAGCGGCGCCGTGATCATAATCGCCGGGGTGCGGAACGGGCGATGGCGCGAGGGTTCCGTGCGCCGCAGGATCAGCACCGCGACCGACACCGCCGCGAAAGCGAACAGCGTGCCCGAATTCGAAATGTTCGCCAGCAGGCCGACCGGAAAGAACGCGGAGAACAAGGCCACGAACACACCCGTCAGGATGGTGATCACGTGCGGGGTGTTGAACTTGGGGTGGATTTTGGAAAAGGCTGCCGGAAGCAGGCCGTCCCGGCTCATCACGAAGAAGATGCGGGTCTGGCCGAACATCATCATCAGGATCACCGAAGGAAGGGCAAGGCCGGCTGCCAGACCGATCAGATTGCCGATCTGCGGCCACCCGATCTCGCGCAGCGTCCACGCCAGCGCTTCCTTGGAGCAAACCACCGCCTGATCGCCAATGCTGGCGCACTGTGCCGCCAGCTCACGGCTGCCGGGCTCCAGGCCGATCCCATGCGCATCCATCACCGGCTGCGCACCGACCGAACCGATCACGCCCGCCGCTACCAGCAGGTAGAAGACGGTGCAGATCGCCAGGCTGCCGATCAGGCCGATCGGCATGTTCCGCTGCGGGTTCTTGGTTTCCTCCGCCGCGGTCGAGACCGCGTCGAAGCCGACATAGGCGAAGAAGATCGAGGCGGCAGCCGCGCCCACACCGCTGAAGCCCAGTGGCATGAACGGTTCGAAGTTCTTCATGTTCATCACCGGTACCGACAGGATGACGAACAGCGTCAGCGCGGACACCTTGATAGCCACGAGAACGGCGTTGACCGTCGCGCTTTCCTTGGTGCCGATTACGAGGAGCCCGGTGACGAGGCTGGCGATCAGCATCGCCGGCAGGTTGATAACGCCACCGTCATAGGGGCCGCGCACGAGCATGTCGGGTATGTCTATGTGGAAAGCGTTCTCCACCAGCCCGACCACATAGCCCGACCAGCCGACGCTGACCGCGCCGGCCGCCACCGCGTATTCCAGGATCAAGGCCCAGCCGACCATCCAGGCGATGAGTTCGCCCATCACGGCGTAGCTGTAGGTGTAGGCGGAGCCGGAAACCGGCACCATCGCCGCCATTTCGGCATAGCACAGGGCGGCAACGGCGCAGACGAAGCCGGCGATGACGAAGCTGAGCATCATGCCCGGCCCGGCCTTCTGCGCCGCTTCGGCCGTGAGCACGAAAATGCCGGTGCCGATCACGGCGCCGATGCCGAGCATGGTAAGTTGGAAGGCGCCGAGCGAGCGATGCAAGGATTTCTTCTCGGCAGTAGCAAGAATGGCGTCGAGTGGTTTGACGCGACCGAACATGGAATTCTCCCGCCTTGGACCGTTGCGGACCGCCGATCCCTCGGAACGGTTACACCGGCAACCAGGTTGTGGCGGAGGAAGCTAGCGGCAAGGTTCCGTCACGCAAAGGTCTTTTTCCCCCGCCTTCTGGGGATGCCGGCATGCTTGCGGCAGGCGAACGATGGTCTAGAAGGCTTGTCCCCGTATTCCGAAGGGACCACATGCATGTCCACGACGTTCCAGCTCGATACCGCGACCAGCCGCGCCAACCCGACGCCGGCGCCGATGAAGCGCCTGACGGTTCCGGCGATCCGTCAGCGCAAGAAGGACGGAGTGACCGACCAGCCCGTGGTGATGCTGACCGCCTACACCGCCCGGCAGGCACAGTTGCTCGATGCGCATTGCGATCTTCTTCTGGTCGGGGATTCGCTGGGGCAGGTGATCTACGGCCTGCCTTCGAGCGTTCCCGTCACGCTCGACATGATGGCCGCGCACGGCGCGGCGGTCGTGCGCGGCAGCTATCACGCCGCCGTCGTGGTGGACATGCCATTCGGCGCCTATGAAGGTTCACCGGAACAAGCGTTCGCCAGCGCCTCGCGCCTGCTCAAGGAGACGGGCTGCGCAGCGGTGAAACTCGAAGGGGGCGAAGCCATGGCGGAAACCGTGGCCTTCCTCACCCGGCGGGGGATCCCCGTGATGGGCCATGTTGGTCTTACCCCGCAGGCAGTGAATGTGCTGGGCGGCTACAACGCGCGCGGCCGCAGCGAAGCAGAAGCCGCCAAGATCGTCGGCGACGCCAGGGCGCTGGCCGATGCCGGCGCGTTCGCCATCGTGATCGAAGGCGTGGTGGAACCCATCGCCATCCAGATCACGAAGGCCGTGCCCTGCCCCACGATCGGCATCGGCGCATCGGCGCAGTGTGACGGGCAGGTGCTGGTGACCGAGGATATGCTGGGCATGTTCGAACGGGTGCCGCGTTTCGTGAAGATCTACGAGAACCTGGCCGAGACGATCTCCGGCGCGGCCGCGCGCTATGCCGACGAAGTCCGCAACCGGACCTTCCCGGGCATCGAACAGACCTACCAGCCGCGCTGATTCCGCATAACGCAAGCATCCGCGCATTTCCCGGCATTGCGTTGCCGGGTCGTTCCGCTATGCCCGGCGCGACCGTCCGTGGCCGCGCACCGGCCACCGCATTACCGCATCTTCAGGGGACCAAACCGTGCTTCGTTTCTTCAAGGGCTCGATCGGCTTCACGCTGGTCTGCCTCGCGCTGGCGGTAGCTTATGGCTGGTGGCTGACGGGCTCGGCATCGGCAACATTGGCGCTGGTGTGGATCGTCACGGTTCTGTCGATCCTCGAAATCTCGCTGTCGTTCGACAATGCGGTGGTCAACGCCACCGTCCTCGCCGAGATGGACGACATCTGGCAGCGGCGGTTCCTCACCTGGGGCATGGTGATCGCGGTATTCGGCATGCGCATCGTGTTCCCGCTGGCGATCGTGGCGATTGCCGCCGGAATCGGGCCGGTGGAAGCGCTCAAGCTCTCGCTCAACGAACCGGCGCGCTACGAAGCGATCGTCAGCGGCGCGCATGTCGGCATTTCCGGCTTCGGTGGCGCGTTTCTGGCGATGGTGGGCCTGTCGTTCTTCTTCGACGGCGAAAAGGAAGTCCACTGGATCCGCTGGATCGAGGAGAAGCTGAGCCTCGTCTCCAACGTCAAGGCCGCCGAGATCGGCCTGCTGATGGTGGGGCTCTATCTGGTCTCGCTGCTGCTGGACGCCACCGAGGCGCATACCTTCATCGTGTCGGGGATGCTCGGCATCGTCGCCTTCATCGCGGTGGAAGCGATCGGCACGATCCTCGAAATGCGCGAGGAAGCGCAGAAGGCGGCGGGCGCGATGGTCCGCTCCGGCCTTGGCGGATTCCTGTACCTCAACGTGCTGGATGCCTCGTTCAGCTTCGACGGCGTGATCGGCGCATTCGCCCTTTCCAACAATATGGTCATCATCGCGCTGGGCCTGTCGATCGGCGCCATGTTTGTCCGTTCGATGACCATCATGCTGGTGAAGCGCGGCACGCTGGCGGAATACCGCTATCTTGAACACGGCGCGTTCTGGGCAATCATCGCGCTGGGCGGGATCATGCTGGCATCGGCGCGCTTCCACATTCCCGAAAGCGTCACCGGACTGATCGGCGCGGCGCTGATCGGCCTTTCGCTGTGGTGGTCGATCCGCCACCGGCGTCGGCATCCCGACACCGGCGCGGACTGACCCTCACTCCGTCGGGTTCCTATTCAATCGGCGTCGAGGCGAGCGTCGGTTCGGGAGCCGGCGTGCCTAGGAAGCGCGGCGCCGGTGCGGGCATCACCATGCCTCCATCCTTGACGAACGTGCCACGTGCGACGTTGTGCGCGTGGCCGGGCGCTTCCGACAGGCTGAGCACCGGCGCGAAGCAGATGTCCGTGCCATCCATGATCGCGCACCATTCGTCGCGGGTCTTCGTCAGGAACAGCGCCTTGGTCCGCTGCTTGAGATCGGGCCACGCCTTCGCATCCATCTGCCGCGCGAAATCCGGATCGTCCTTCAGCCCGGTCTTCTCCATCAGCAGCGCATAGAACTGCGGTTCGATCGATCCGATCGAAATCCACTTGCCGTCCGCCGTCTCGTAGGTGTCGTAGAAATGCGTGCCACCATCGAGCAGGTTGACGCCGCGTTCGTCCTTCCAGATGCCGTTGCCGAAGAACGTCCACGTCATCGCGGACAGGATCGCCGCACCATCGACCATCGCGCAGTCGACCACCTGCCCCTTGCCGGTGGTGCGGGCGCTGAACACCGCCGCCATGATGCCGAACGCCATCAGCATTCCACCACCGCCGAAATCGCCGACCGCGTTGACCGGAAACTGGGGCTTGCCCCCCGCCTCGCCATAGGTGTGCAGCGCACCGGACAGGGCGATATAGTTGATGTCGTGCCCCGCCAGCGGCGCCATCGGCCCATCCTGGCCCCAGCCCGTCATCCGGCCGTAGACCAGCCGCGGATTGTCGGCCAGCAACACGTCCGGACCAAGCCCGAGCCGCTCCATCACACCGGGGCGATAGCCCTCGACGATGGCATCGACCTCCTTCACCAGCTCGCGAATGCGCGCCAGCGACGCCGGGTCCTTGAGATCCAGCGCGATGCGCTGACGGTTGCGGTTGAGGATATCGCGCTGGCCATCGTCGCCTACGCGGCTGGTGGCCCCGGGGCGGTCGATCCGGATCACCCTGGCGCCATGATCCGCCAGCATCATGCAGGCAAACGGCCCCGGCCCGATCCCTGCGAACTCGATGACAGTCAGTCCTTCCAGCGCTCCGGCCATGCCGCTCCCTCGCATTTAATTGATCGATTAAAGCGAGGTCGTAACGCCCGGGGCGGTGTCCTGTCCAGAGCGAATCCGCCGGACCAGGAGAGAGGCGCGATCAGCCCTGCCCGCGCCCGGCCAGGACCTGCGCCATCGCATCCGCATCCGCACCCCGCCCCTCGCGTCGCCAGCCCGCTTCCAGCAGCTTCATGGCTTGCACGCTGCCGGGGTTCTGGAACAGATAGCGCGCGGTCATGCCATCGGCGTCGCGCGCCCTCCCCGCCGCGCGCAGCGCCGCATCCATCCGGACCAGAACCGGCTCGGTATAGCGGATGGACGCGGCCCGATCATAATCGGCAATGGCTCCGGTCGTGTCGCCCGCCAGCATCCTGACATCGCCAACCAGCAGGTGTGCTTCCGACGCACCGGGATTGGCGTCGCGCAGGCGCGTGGCGACCGCCAGCGCCTCGCCGTTGAGCCGCATTTCGAGCAGCCCCCGGACATAGGGCAGCACGTTGGTCGCGAAATTCGGCGCTTCGTTGTAGCGCACGCCCAGCACGCCCAGCGGTGCGCCCGACGGCAGTGGCGCGAACGGACGAACGCCGTGCTGCGCCGCCCGGGCAAGATAGGGCGCGGCACGTTGCGGCTTTTCCTGCCGTGACAAGCGCGAGCATATAGGGTGATGCCCAGGGCTGCCGCGCCACGATCTCGAACCGGTCGAGTATCTGCCGGTAATCCCCCTGGCGATCCAGCGCCCGCGCCAGCATCTTCTGCGCCTCGAGGTTGTCCGGCTGCATCCGCGACAGGCGATCGAAATATTCGACCGCCAGGTTCACGTTGCCGGCGCGGTATTCGAGAATGCCGTTGAGCTGGATGGCGGCCGGCATGTCGCGCAGCGCCGATCCCGTGCGCAGCAGGATCGAACGGGCGAGTTCGGTCTTACCCGCGCGGGCCGCCAGCACAGCTTGCAGGTAAAGCGCGCGCGCGTTCTTCGGATCGACCTCGATCAGTTTGCGGCAGACCGCCAGCATCGCGCGATACTGGCCAAGATCACCCAAGGTTGCGGCATATTCGCCCAGCAGGGCCTTGTCGTTGGGCGCGATCCGCAGGCCGGCTTCGAACCACGGCAGGGCGGCGCGCAAGCCATACTGTTCGCGCACCAGCATCCCGCGCAGTTCCAGCGCGCGCACGTTGTTCGGGTCCAGCCGCACGGCGTGATCCGCCGCTCCGATCGCCTGGGCCTGCTCGCCGCCCGAAAAGCGCAGCCGGGCGATATCGACCCACAATCCGACATCATCGGGCGTGAACCGCAAGGCCTGGTCGAACGCCTGCGCGGCACGCTGGAGATTGCCTTCCGCCAGTTCGAGTCGTCCGCGAACACGCCAGCCATTGCCCGCCGTATCAGGGGCGAACGCGCCTTCCGTCAGCCAGCGGCGCGCTTCCGTCCGGTCGCCTTCGAGCAGCAGCGCCTCGCCCACCAGATCGCGCACCGCATCGGCCGGGGTGCCGTTGCGCACCGCTTCGCGCAGCGGCACTTCGGCGGCGATCCCGTCACCCCGGTCCAGCGCGGCGCGCGCCTTGCCCCGCAATCCGTCAAGCGCGGGCGTACTCCCTGCAACCGGCAGCGCGGCGGCAAGCAGCAGTGCCGCCGCGACCAGCCGCGACAACAGGGGCCAACGCCTAGTGCTGGAGGTCGTATTGCTTGAGGAGATCATAAAGCGTCGGTCGACTGATCCCGAGCAGGCGCGCGGTGCCCGATATATTGCCCTCGCTGCGCGCCAGCGCGTGACGGATCACGCGGCGGTCTGTCGCCTCGCGCGCGGTCTTGAGATTCAGCGGATTGTCGCTGTTCTCGTCGGGCGCGGGCAGATCGAGGTCCAGCGCCGTCACCAGCTTGCCGTCCGCCATGATCACCGCGCGCTTGATCCGGTTTTCCAGTTCGCGGACGTTGCCGGGCCAGTTCCACGAATCAATGGCGGTCAGCGCGTCGGCTGCGAAGCCCTTGACCGCCGGATTCATCTCGGCGGCGAAACGTGCAAGGAAGGCGTTTGCCAGCAGTGTGGCATCCCCCGGCCTTTCGGCCAGGCCCGGAATGCGCACGACGATTTCGGCCAGGCGATAGTAAAGGTCTTCGCGAAACCGCCCGTCGGCAATCATCGCTTCGAGGTTCTGGTGCGTGGCGCAGACGATGCGCGTATCGACCTCGATCGAGCGACGGCCACCGATGCGCTCGATCGTGCGCTCCTGCAAAAAGCGCAGCAATTTTACCTGCAGCGGAAAGGGGATGTCGCCCACTTCGTCAAGAAACAGCGTGCCACCGCTCGCCATCTCGATCTTGCCCTCGGTGGTCTTGACCGCGCCGGTAAAGGCCCCCTTTTCGTAACCGAACAGTTCGCTTTCGAGCAGGTTTTCGGGGATGGCCGCGCAGTTGATGGCGACGAACGCCCCACGCCGCCGATTCGATGCGTCGTGCAGGCCGCGCGCCAGCAGTTCCTTGCCGGTGCCGCTCGCCCCCAGCAGCATGACCGAAACATTGGTGCCGGCGACCCGTTCGATCGTGCGGGCAACCTTGACCATTTCCGGCGCCGCCGTGATCATCCGACCCAGCACCTTGTTGTCCGGCCCGGCGCGATCCGCCAGCGAGCGGTTTTCCGCCTCGATCCGGTGGAGGTGCAGCGCGCGGCGCACGATCAGGCCCAGCGCATCGATATCGACCGGCTTCTGGTAGAAATCGTAAGCGCCCTTGGCGATCGCGGTCAGCGCGCTTTCGCGTGCGCCGTGGCCGCTGGCGACGATCACCTTGGTGTCGGGCTTGAGCGCCATGATCTCGTCCAGCACGGCAAAGCCTTCGCTGGTTCCGTCAGGATCGGGCGGCAGCCCCAGATCGAGCGTCGCCACCGCCGGTTCTTCTGCCCGCAGCAGCGCCAGGGCGCTGGCGCGATCGCCGGCGATAAACACGTCGAAATCCTCGTAGGCCCATTTGAGCTGGGCCTGAAGACCGGGATCGTCCTCGACGATCAGCAGCTTGGGGCGCACCTCGGTCATCATGCCACTTTCTTTTCATCGGAACCTTCCCCGGTTCCGGGACTGACGTGTTGTTCGGCGGCGGGAGCCAAGGGCAGGCGGATCGTGAAGCGGCTGCCCAGCCCTTCCCGGCTTTCCACATCAAGCCGCCCGCGCATGGCGCGCACCATTTCGCGCGCTTCGAAGGCGCCGATGCCAAAACCGCCTGACTTGGTGGAAACGAAAGGCTTGAACAGGCCGTTGCGGACAAAGTCGGCGCTCATGCCGGCGCCGGTATCCACCACGTCGATGCACCCCTCCGTGCCCTCGATGCGCCAGCGCAACAGCACCGGCATCCCTTGCGGGCTGGCATCGATCGCATTCTGCACAAGGTGCAGGAGCACCTGCTCCAGCGTTTCGCGATGGGCGAGAACGCCGAACGAGGTTTCCCCAACAGCATGCGCCCGCGGCCCTTGCGCCCCGGCATAGCGGGTGACGACACCCTTGCACACGTCCGCGACGTCAGTCCCCGCGAGCTTTTCCGGCGCGGCCTTGCCATAGCGCGAAAGGCGCGCCAGCAGGGCGTTGAGCTTGTCCGTGGAATTGCGCAGCGTCACCAGCATATCGGCGCGAAAGGCCGGGTTTTCGGCATGGCGTTCCGCGTTGCGCGACAGCAGGCTGAGCTGGCTCGCAAGGTTCTTGATATCGTGCATCACAAAGGCGATGCGGCGATTGAACTCATCGAACCGGTTCGCCTCCAGCAGCGCGACCTGGCCGTTGTTCTCCGCCAGATAGCTTGCCAACTGCTGCCCGACGACGCGCAGCAGGTCGAAATCCTCCCAATCGAGCTGGCGTGTCACCGGCGGCCTGCCGAGCACGACCATGCCCACCAGCCGTTCGAAATGCAGCAGCGGCACCAGTGCCCAGGCTTCGCGGTCCTCCACCAGCCAGCCCGGCACCCGTGCCCGTTCGCCCTGATGATCCGTGCCGGCGCGCACTTCGTCGAGATCGACGATGAAGCCATGCTGTTCGAAGAAGGCGACGCTGGCCGCCTCCATCGCCATGCCCGGAACTTCGGCGGCGGGCCATTGCCAGCGCCCGGCGAGTTCAAGGTCACCGGTTTCGGAAGGCACCAGCAGCAGGCCCTGGGCACTGTCGGTGATATCGGCCAGCGCCTGCACCACGCGCGCATGCAGCGGCAGCGCCTGCGCTCCGCCGTGTCCGATCGTGCGCGTGAAGCGCAGCCATTCGGCGCGATAATCGTAGCGGTGCTGGAACAGGTGCTTGGCGAGTACGACCTTGGCCCAGCCCCGCAGGCGCTTTGATGGCATCACGGCCAGCACCAGCACCGTGATGGCCACGGCAAACCCAAGCTGCGCCAGTTGCGAGGCGTTGCCCCCCAGCCACGCCAAAGATTGCGCGGCGCCCACCATCACGATCATGTAGCCGCCGATCACCAGCAGCGAGAGCGACTGGAAGGCGATCGTGCGCGAAGGCGAAAAGCGCAGCGAGGATTGCGCACGCGCCGCTCCGAACGCGAGCAGGACGGTAGCGATGATCTGGGTCAGCGCCCGGATCGCCACGAGATTATCCGGCACCCAGTTCGCCAGGTAGGCGATAGTGTAGAAGTTGAGGTCGTAGCCCCATACCAGCGCCATTGCCGCGCAAGCCCAGCGCACCGCGATGCGCTGTTGCGCCACCGCGCCGACATAGAGATTATGGACCAGCACGAGCACGCCGGTGGTCACCAGCAGCCGCAGCATGACCGAGATGTGGAAGATCATCTCCTCCACCCCCTCGATCGCGCCGAACCACAGTTCCAGCATGATCGCGATCGCCTGCAAGGCCTCCACGAAGGCGAGCACGATCATCAGCGGGCGCACAGGGCCCATGTGGCCGTTGCGCCCGTCGCTGGCGAACAGGGCGTAGACAAGGCCCAGCCAGCCAAGATCCCGCAGTGTTTCCGCCAGCTGCGCCGGGAGCGATCCGGCCCCCATCGCCGCACACAGCAAGGCCCACAGCGCCATTGCGACCAGCGCGGCGATGCGCACCTTGCCGCCGGGTTCGCGCCGCCGCGCGCCATCGCCCAGCCAGACCGCGAGCAGCAAAGCGCAGAACGCCGCAAGCACGTAGCCCCAGTGGGCAAAGCCACTGGAGGTATGCCCCGCGAGTTCGTCGATCGCGTTCAACGCGCGCCCTCGTTCCACAGCACGACGCGGATGGTCTGCAACAGGATCAGCAGGTCGAGGAACGGGGTGTAGTTCTTGGCGTAATAGAGATCGTATTCAAGCTTGTTGCGCGCGTCCTCGATCGAAGCGCCATAGGGGTAGTTGATCTGCGCCCAGCCCGTGATGCCCGGCTTTACCATGTGCCGTTCGGCGTAGTAGCGGAGCTTGTCCTCAAGATCGGACACGAATTCCGGCCGTTCCGGGCGCGGGCCGACGAAGCTCATCTCGCCTTTGAGGACCGTCCACGTCTGCGGCAATTCATCGATCCGCACCTTGCGGATGAAGCGGCCGATCCGCGTTACCCGCGGGTCATCCTTCTGCGCCCATTTCGCGCCATCCACTTCGGCATCGGTGCGCATCGAACGCAGCTTGATCACATCGAAATTCTGCCCGTAGAGCCCCACGCGAGTTTGCCGGAAGAAAGCCGGGCCACGGCTGTCCAGCTTCACCAGCACCGCGAACAGCGCGATCACCGGCAGCGTCATCACCAGCAGCAGCAGGCTGGCGGCGATGTCGAACAGGCGCTTGGCCGCGCTCGACAGCATACGGCCCGACGAGAAGCCATCGGAAAAGATCAGCCAGCTCGGGTTTACCGAGTCGAGATCGATCCGCCCGGTTTCGCGCTCGACGAACGTCGAGAAATCGTTGACGTGGACGCCGGTGGTCTTGATCCGCAGCAGGTCCTTGAGCGGCAGCGCGTTACGCCTCTCTTCCAGCGCCAGCACCACTTCGCTGACGCCCAGGTTGTCCACGAAGCGCGTCAGGTTATGGATGGCGGCGCGGTTGATCGCCTCCTCCACCACCGGCACGCCATCGCTCATGCCGACATAGCCGACGATCACGAACCCGGCCTCGGGGCGCTCTCCCAGCTTGCGCAGGCGATCGGCGCGATGGCCGGAGCCCAGCACCAGGATGCGCCGGCGGAACGCGGCGGTGCCGAGCAGGCCACCCAGCAGCACGCGCACCCCGAACAGCAGCCCGATGGCCAGGAACATCGCGTAAAACAGGTTCGACCGCCACAGCGTGTGGCCGGGCAGGAGGAAATAGACCACCGACATCGCAATGATGCCGAGGCTCACAGCCACCAGCAGGCGCGCGGCGGCATAGCGCAGGGACCGCAGCGCCTCCGACCCGTAGACCCCGACCGAGATCATCGCCACCTGCACCAGCACGGCGAACGTCGCCAGCGGCGCCCAGCGTTCGTTGATCGGCCCGAAATCGAGCCCGATCTGTCGCGCACGAACGATCCAGCCCAGTTCGCCCGACGCGATCAGCAGGAAGAAATCGAACAGGCCCAGAAGGAAGACCGCGTTCGGAATGTAATGTTTGAACAGGCGGATCATCAGCCCTGCTTCACCTGGCTTTCGACCATTACGGCCATCATCCGTCCTTGTAGCCAGGAAGGGTAAAGCGTCGGTGAATCTGACAATTTCCGTTTCACCGCGGTCGCCGGAAAACGCTGCAAAATGGAAATGTTATCGCGCTAGGTACTGAAATCTGTCGGTATTGTTTACAGCCCGCAGCCGCTCGATCATGGTGCGTCGATTGTTTGCGAACAGCGCAACATGGCACTGGCGGCGAACGCGCTTCGCTGCCATGCTGCGCACCATGCGGCAAAAGGAATTGCGCATAGCGCTGGTCTGCTTCGGCGGGATCAGCCTTGCGGTCTACATGCATGGCGTGACCAAGGAATTGTGGTACGCCACGCGCGCCAGCAGAGCGCTGCATACGGACGATCCCGCCAGGGTCGCCCCGTCGGCCGGCGTGGAGAAAGTCTACCTCGACCTTCTCGAAACGATTCAGCGCGAATGCGGCCTGCGGCTGCGCATCCTGCCGGATATCATCTCGGGAACCAGCGCGGGTGGCATCAACGGCGTGCTGCTGGCCCAGGCGCTGATCAGCGGGCAGAGCCTCGAACCGCTGACGACGCTGTGGCTGGAAAAAGCCGATGTCGACGTGCTGCTCGACCCCGACGCCAAGCCGTGGAGCCGCTTCGCCAAATTCTGGGCGCAACCGATCGTGTGGTTCGTGCTGGCCCGTCCCGGCAATGCCGTGATGCGCATGGTCGCCCCGCGCATCCGCGCCGAAGTGCGGCGTAAGGTTTCCAGCCTGATCCGCGCGCGCTGGTTCGCACCGCCTTTCAGTGGCATCGGCTTTTCGCGCCTGCTGGCCGAAGCGCTGGAAGCGATGGAGGAGAGCACGGCGGAACAGGCCGGCACGGCTCCGCTGCTTCCGGCCGGCCATCCGCTCGATCTTCTGGTCACCGCAACCGATTTCAATGGCCACCTTGAGGAACTGCGGCTCAACAGCCCGCCGCTGGTGGAAGAAAGCGAACACCGGCTGGCCATCGCCTTCAGCCGGGTCGCCGGTATCGGACCTGGCAGCGATCTTGCCACGCGGGCGGAACTTGTCTTTGCCGCGCGATCCACCGCCAGCTTCCCCGGCGCGTTTCCCCCGCTGATGGTGGCCGAGATCGACCGCCTTGTGCAGGAGCGCCGCATGGGCTGGCCGGGGCGTGACCGCTTCCTCCAGCGCATCATGCCCAGCCGCTGGAAGCGCGGGGAAGTGGGCGAAGTTGCGCTGGTCGATGGCGCGGTGCTGGTCAATCGGCCGTTCGCACAGGCGATGGGCGTGCTGCGCAACCGCCCGGCAGAGCGCGAGGTGGACCGTCGCTTCGTCTATATCGATCCCAGCCCCGATCACGTCCGCTATGAGGAGCGCAGCGGCCGCACGGTCGGCTTCTTCTCCGCGATCTTCGGCTCGCTATCGTCGATCCCGCGCGAACAGCCGATCCGCGACAATCTAGAAACGCTGGAACAGCAATCGCGCGAGCGCGCCCGGCTCCGCTCGATCGTCGATGCGCTGCAGCCGGAGATCGAGGAAACGGTCGAACGCCTGTTCGGCTATACCCTGTTTTTCGACCAGCCCAACCGCAAGCGCCTGACCAACTGGCGGAACAAGGCGCAACAGGCCGCCGCCGAACAGGCTGGCTATGCCTTCCATGGCTATGCCCAGGTGAAGTTCGCCGGGATCGTCAGCGATCTGGTGGACCTGATCGTGGAAGCCGCACCCGATGCCGCGCCGCGCGCGGAAATCGAGAGCGTGCTGTGGGCGCACCTTGTCCAGTCCTCGGGTCTCGACAAGCTGGCCGAACGCAGGGGCGGTGCGACGGAGGCCGCCATCGGCTTTTTCCGCGCGCACGATATCGGTTTCCGCATTCGCCGGCTCAAGCTTCTCGCCCGTCGGCTGACTTACGACTGGGACGAGGCCGAAGGGATCACGCCCGAAGCGCGCGAGGCAACGCGCGATACCGTCTATCGCGCGCAGGCGCTCTATCAGGGCCGCGAGACCGCCGCCGGCCTTGGCCCGGGCTTCGCCGCCTCCGCCGCCGTGGTGGCCAGCGATCCGGGGGCGGTCCTTGCCTCCATCGCAGCGCGGCGCGACCTGACCGGGATCGACCTCAAGGTCGATGCCATGATCGTGGCGGCGCTGGAAGCGATGGACAAGCCGTTGCGACGGCGCTTCCTCCACGCCTATCTCGGCTTCCCGTTCTACGATGTCGCCACGCTGCCACTGTTGCAGGGCGAGGGCATGGGCGAATTCGATCCGATCAAGGTCGATCGCATCTCGCCCGACGATGCCACGTCGATCCGCGCCGGAGGCACGCTCGATTGCCTGCGCGGCGTGGAGTTCTTCAATTTCGGCGCCTTCTTCAGCCGCGCCTATCGCGAGAACGACTATCTCTGGGGCCGCCTGCACGGCGCGGAACGGATGATCGACCTGATCGTCTCCACGGCGGAGCTTCCGCTTGACGTCAGCACCGTTCGCCGGGCGAAACGGCAAGCGTTTCTCGCCATCCTGCACGAAGAGCGGGACCGTCTCTGCGCCGAAAACGGGATGGTCGACCGCGTCATCGCGGAAGTGGAAGCGGCCTTCGAAGAAACGGAGCCGGGCAAAACGCGATAGGCGCGCCAGCCCTGCCCCGCGGAAATTTCCCTATTCCGTCAGGTCGCTCCACGCTTCCTTGAGCCGTTCGAAGAACCCCTTCGACTGCGGGCATTCCTCGCCGGTCTCGGTCGCCTGGAACTCCCGCAGCAATTCCTTCTGCCGCGCGGAAAGCCGGGTTGGGGTTTCCACCATGACCTCGACCACCAGATCGCCCATACCGCGCCCCTGCAGCACGGGCATGCCCGCACCACGCTTGCGCAGTTGCTTGCCCGACTGGATGCCCGCCGGAATCTCCACGGCATGGCGTTTGCCATCCAGGCCTGGAATCTCGATCTCGCCGCCCAGCGCCGCCGTCGTGAAGCTGATCGGCGCGCGCGTCAGCAGCGTAGTGCCTTCGCGTTCGAACACGCGGTGGCGTTTGACGTGCAGGAAGATGTAAAGATCGCCCGGGGGGGCACCGAACGGCCCAGCCTCGCCCTTGCCGGCAAGGCGGATGCGCGTGCCGTTGTCGACGCCGGCGGGAATCGTCACTTCCAGCGTCTGTTCCAGATCGACGCGACCCTCGCCCCGGCAGAACCGGCAGGGCTTCTCGATCACCTCGCCCCGGCCATGGCAGGTCGGGCAGGTTCGCTCGACCATGAAGAAGCCCTGCTGTGCGCGCACCTTGCCGTGTCCGCCGCACAGGTTGCAGCGCCGCGCACCGGTGCCCGGCTCCGCGCCGGACCCGTCGCAGGGATCGCACTTCTGCGAAACCTCGACCGAGATTTCGGCAGTCTTGCCATGGAACGCCTCTTCCAGCGTCACTTCCATGTCATAGCGCAGGTCCGCCCCGCGCCGCGCCTGCTGGCGACCGCCGCCAAATGCGCCGCTGCCGAAGATCGTTTCGAAAATGTCGCCCAGATCACCGAAATCGGCGCCGCCACCAAAGCCGCCGCCACCGGCGCCGCCCTGCTGGAACGCGGCGTGGCCATACTGGTCATAGGCCGCCCGCTTCTGCGGATCGGACAGGCAGGCGTAAGCCTCGTTGATCTGCTTGAACTTGGCTTCGGAATCGGCGCACCCCGGATTCTTGTCCGGGTGGAAGCGCATCGCCAGTCTGCGGAACGAAGACTTGATCGTCTTGTCATCCGCCGTGCGCTCGATTTCGAGCAGTTCGTAATAGTCGGCTTCGGTTGCCATAAAACAGCCCCAACGTCACCCGCCATCCACGCCTGTGCGCGAATGGCGGGTTCGTTTCATCGCAACATCAAGCCTTGTTGTCGTCGACTTCCGAGAACTCGGCGTCGACCACATCGTCATCGGCCTTCGGCGCATCGGCGCCGGGCGACGCGGCGGCCGCCTGTTCCTTCTCATATATCGCCTGGCCCAGCTTCATCGCCTTTTCGGTCAGCGCCTGGGTCTTGGCGTTCATGTCGTCGGGGTTGCCGCCTTCGATCGCCGTCCGGGTTTCCGCAATGGCGGCTTCGATCTCGGCCTTCAGTGAAGCGTCGATCTTGTCACCGTGCTCCTCAAGCTGACGCTCGGTGGCGTGGACAAGGCTGTCGGCATTGTTGCGCGCCTCGGCCGCCTCACGCCGCTTCTTGTCTTCCTCAGCGAACTTCTCGGCATCCTTGACCATCTGGTCGATGTCGGAATCGCTGAGGCCACCCGAAGCCTGGATGCGGATCTGCTGCTCCTTGCCGGTGCCCTTGTCCTTGGCGCTGACGTTGACGATGCCGTTGGCGTCGATGTCGAACGTCACCTCGATCTGGGGCACGCCGCGACGCGCTGCCGGAATGCCCACGAGATCGAACTGCCCCAGGAGCTTGTTGTCCTGCGCCATTTCGCGCTCGCCCTGGAAGACACGGATCGTCACCGCCTGCTGGTTGTCCTCGGCAGTCGAATAGACCTGGCTCTTCTTGGTCGGGATCGTGGTGTTGCGGTCGATCATCTTGGTCATGATGCCGCCCAGCGTCTCGATGCCCAGCGAAAGCGGAGTCACGTCGAGCAGCAGCACGTCCTTGACGTCGCCCTGCAGCACGCCGGCCTGGATCGCCGCGCCCATGGCGACGACTTCGTCCGGGTTCACGCCGGTGTGCGGGTCCTTGCCGAAGAAGTCCTTCACCACTTCGCGAACCTTGGGCATGCGGGTCATGCCGCCCACCAGCACCACGTCGTCGATGTCCTTGGCCGAAAGACCGGCATCAGCCAGCGCCTTCTTGCAAGGATCGAGCGTGCGCTGGATCAGGCCGGCGACCAGCTTTTCCAGGTCGGCGCGGGTGATGGTTTCGACGAGGTGCAGCGGAGTGGTGCTGCCGCCTTCCATGCGCGCGGTGATGAACGGCAGGTTGATCTCGGTCGTCTGGGCCGACGACAGTTCGATCTTCGCCTTTTCGGCCGCTTCCTTCAGACGCTGGAGCGCAAGCTTGTCGCCACGGAGATCCATGTTCTCCTTGGCCTTGAACTTGTCCGCCAGGTATTCGACCAGCGCGGTGTCGAAATCTTCACCGCCCAGGAACGTATCGCCGTTGGTGGACTTCACCTCGAACACGCCATCGCCGATCTCCAGGATCGAGATGTCGAAGGTGCCGCCGCCAAGGTCATAGACCGCGATCGTCTTGCCGTCCTGCTTGTCGAGGCCATAGGCCAGCGCCGCCGCGGTCGGCTCGTTGATGATGCGCAGCACTTCCAGGCCGGCGATCTGGCCAGCGTCCTTGGTCGCCTGGCGCTGCGCGTCGTTGAAGTACGCGGGAACGGTGATGACCGCCTGCGTCACCGTCTCGCCCAGATAGGCTTCGGCGGTTTCCTTCATCTTCTGCAGCGTGAAGGCGGAAATCTGCGACGGGCTGTAGTCCTGGCCACCGGCCTTTACCCAGGCATCGCCGTTCTTGCCCTTCACGATCGTGTAGGGAACGAGCTCCGTGTCCTTCTGGGTCAGCGGATCGTCGAAACGACGGCCGATCAAACGCTTGACCGCGAAGATGGTGTTGTCCGGATTGGTCACGGCCTGGCGCTTCGCCGGCTGGCCGATCAGACGTTCGCCGTCCTTGGTGAAGGCGACGATCGAAGGCGTCGTGCGCGCGCCTTCCGAATTTTCGATGACCTTGGGCGTGCCCCCGTCCATCACCGCAACGCAGCTGTTGGTCGTGCCGAGGTCGATACCGATAACTTTAGCCATGGTTTCCCCATTTCCTTCCAGATTAGACACCGCGCACATGGCGCCCCCCGCGAAGGGCAGACGCCGGTCGGCGGCTCCGACGCGGCCGATATAGGTTCGGTTTGACTTGGCACAAGGCCTGACCGCGCCTAGATCAACAGACGAATTTTCAACTGGAGGATCGACGATGCGGCTCTACGTTCTGGCGGGACTTTCCAGCCTTGCCCTCGCGCTGACAGGATGTGGCGAAAAGGCCCCGCAGGAACCGGTCGCCGCTTCGTCGAGCGCCGATGCCACCCCGGAAAATGCCCCCGGAATCGCCCTGACCGATGCTATCGTGCAACTGCCGGTGGTCGCCGGCCGCCCCGGTGTCGCCTACTTCACCGTTTCGCAGGGGAACGGCGCGCCGCGCAAGGTCGCGGCGGTCCATGTCGATGGCGCCGGCCGGGCGGAAATGCACGAAAGCAAGATGGAGAACGGCGTCTCCTCGATGTCTCCGGTCAAGGAAGTGGCGCTGGAGCCGGGTAAGACCGTGGAGTTCAAGCCCGGCGGTTTCCACGTCATGCTGTTCGACGTGGCCGATACGCTGAAGGCCGGCGGCACTACCGAACTGACCATCACGCTCGACAATGGCGACAAGGCAACGGTCGTCGCCAAGGTGACCAGCCCCGGCGGTGGTGAGGCGAGCGGCGAGATGGGCGGCATGGAGCATATGGACCACAAGATGTGATCGCCAGCCCCGCGCAAACGTGCCCGGTGGGCGGTGATCGGCCGCTCACCGAACGCGAGTGCGCGCTGGTGCGGGAGGTGTTCGGCGGAGCCATCGATGTGGCACCGGTCCGCGTCAAACGGCGGCGGTTCTTCCCGTTCCAGCCGCGCAACGTGGTAATGGCGCCGATGGGCCACCTCCACTTTCATCCCGCCGGAGCGCACTATTGCGACGATTTCGGGGAAGCCCCGCTATCACTGCAAGGCCTGTTCATTCATGAGATGGCGCATGTCTGGCAGGCCCAGCGCAAGGGGCGATGGTATCTGCCGCTGATGCGCCATCCGTTCTGCCGCTACGATTACCGCTTCGTCTCGGGCAAGCCGTTTGTCCGCTATGGCATCGAGCAGCAGGCGGAAATCGTCCGCCACGCCTTTCTCGCGCAAAAGGGGCATCCCGCCGGGGACGCCCCTCCTCTCGCCCGCCTGCAGGCAATTCTGCCCTTCGCGGATCAGCAGCGCACTTCGTATTCGTAGCCGTTGCGATCCACGCGGTAGCACCGGCCGCCGTGCTTCTTGATCTGCGAGCCGCCGAGCGCGCC
>APMI01018528.1_pt1 | contig 18518 bp, 19 predicted proteins | sample 667938 | NCBI WGS metagenome assembly APMI01 (sample SAMN01084076, study PRJNA167559) | wastewater metagenome | biome: Wastewater | place: Denmark: Ejby Moelle, Odense | collected 2011-11-28 | reverse complement strand
CGTTTCGCGAAATCGCCGATGCCGTAACGGCAGGCAAAAAAGGCTAGGCAAAGCCGGATTCGTCGCGCCATAGGCTTTACGCAAACGTCAACGGAGAGGCAGTCATGGATTTCGATCTGACCGAGCGGCAGGCTTACTGGCGCGACCGCGTCCGCAACCACATGGCGGCCCATGTCTTCCCCCGCGCGCAGGACTATTACGACCAGCAGGCACAGGGCGAACGCTGGAAGATCCTTCCGGTCATCGAGGAAGAGAAAGAGCGCGCGAAAGCCGCCGGTATCTGGAACCTGTTCATGCCGCCGTCGTCCGGCCGCATCCCCGTCGACGATAGTTTCGAATTCGACGGCCCCGGCCTCACCAACCTCGAATACGCACTGTGCGCCGAGGAAATGGGCCGGATCGGCTGGGGGTCGGAAGTCTTCAACTGCTCGGCACCCGACACCGGCAACATGGAAGTGCTCCACCGCTACGGCACGCGCGAGCAGAAGGACCAGTGGCTCAAACCGCTGATGGAGGGCGAAATCCGCTCCGCCTTCCTGATGACCGAACCCGCCGTCGCTTCTTCGGACGCGACCAATATCGAAACGGCGATCCGGCGCGAGGGCGACGAATACGTCATCAATGGCCGCAAATGGTGGTCGTCGGGCGCGGGCGATCCGCGCTGCAAGATTGCGATCACCATGGGCAAGACCGACTTCGAGGCGGCCAAGCACAGCCAGCAGTCGATGGTGCTGATGCCGCTCGACGCACCCGGCGTGACCATCCTGCGCCACCTGCCGGTGTTCGGCTACGACGACGCGCCGCACGGGCACATGGAAATCGAACTGAAGGATGTCCGCATCCCGGCGTCGAACATGCTGCTGGGCGAAGGCCGCGGGTTCGAAATCGCGCAAGGCCGCCTGGGTCCGGGACGCATCCATCACTGCATGCGCACCATCGGTGTAGCGGAGGTCGCGCTCGAAAAGATGGTCAAGCGGCTCACGTCGCGCGTCGCGTTCGGCAAGCGCATTTCCGAACACAGCATCTGGGAGCAGCGCGTCGCGACCGCCCGCATCGACATCGAGATGAGCCGCCTGCTGTGCCTCAAGGCCGCGGACATGATGGACAAGGCTGGCAACAAGGCGGCGCAAGCCGAGATCGCGATGATCAAGGTCGCCGGACCAAATATGGCGCTGCGCATCATTGATGACGCGATCCAGGCGTTCGGCGGCGCGGGCGTGTCCGAGGATCCGGGCCTGGCACAGGCCTATGCCCACCAGCGGACGCTGCGCCTCGCCGACGGTCCCGACGAAGTGCACAACCGTTCGATCGCCCGCATCGAGTTCGGCAAGTACAAGGCGGGATGAAGGCCGCCGTCCTTTCGGCGGCACGGACGCCCCTGACGATAGAGGACGTTACCGTCGACGCGCCCCGTGCGCATGAAGTGCTGATCCGGACGGTCGCCTGCGGGGTGTGCCGGTCGGACCTGCATTTCGTCGACGGCGCCTACCCGCACCCCATGCCCTGCATCCCAGGGCACGAGGCGGCGGGCATCGTTGAGGCAGTGGGCAGCGAAGTCCGTACGGTGAAGGTTGGTGACGCGGTCGTCACCTGCCTATCCGCCTTTTGCGGCCACTGCGAATTCTGCGTGACCGGGCGCATGGCATTGTGCCTCGGTGCCGACACCAAACGCGCCAAGGGCGATGCACCGCGCCTGACGCGCAGCGATGATGGCACACCGGTCACCCAGATGCTCAACCTGTCGGCCTATGCCGAAATGATGCTGGTCCATGAGCATGCCTGCGTCCGCATCGACCCGGACATGCCGCTCGACCGGGCCGCCATTCTTGGATGCGCCGTCGTGACGGGGGCGGGTGCGGTGTTCCATGCGGCTGACGTTTCGCCGGGGGAAGACGTCGCGGTCGTCGGCTGCGGCGGCATCGGCCTCGCGGCCGTCAACGCCGCGAAGATCGCAGGCGCTGGCCGCATTATCGCCTGCGATCCGGTTCCCGAAAAACGCGCGCTGGCCGAAAAGTTGGGCGCGACGCACACAATCGACCCGAATGACGACGATGCAGGCAAGCAGATCGTCGAACTGACCAGGGGCGGCGTACACCACGCGATTGAGGCCGTCGGACGTCCAGCCTCGGGCGAACTCGCGGTCAAGGCACTACGTCGCGGCGGGACGGCGACGATCCTCGGCATGATGCCGCTGGATCACAAGGTCGGGCTTGGCGCGATGGACCTGCTCGGCAGCAAGAAGCTGCAGGGCGGGTTCATGGGCGGCAACCGCTTCCCGGTCGACATCCCTCGCCTCGTCGATTTCTACATGCGCGGGCTGCTCGACCTCGATACGATCATCGCCAGGCGCGTGCCGCTGTCGGGCATCAACCAGGCTTTCGACGACCTTCGCAAAGGCGACAGCGTAAGAACCGTGGTGGTGTTCGACTAATGGACGCATCGAAGGATTTCGTCGGCACGATCGAGCCGACCGGACAGGACAGGCTGGACGAGGCAAAGCTTGCCGCGTGGATGTCGGCGAACGTCGAGAGCTTCACCGGTCCGGTCACCGCACGCAAATTCGCCGGGGGCCAGTCCAACCCGACCTATCGTCTCGACAGCCCGTCCGGCGCTTATGTCCTCCGCCGCAAGCCATTCGGTCCGTTGCTCCCCAGCGCCCATGCGGTGGACCGGGAATATGCAGTGATCGCCGGATTGCACCCGACCGGCTTTCCCGTTGCCCGACCCTATGGCCTGTGCACCGACGACAGCGTGCTGGGTTCTTGGTTCTACGTCATGGCGATGGTCGAGGGCCGGACGTTATGGGACGGCGGCCTGCCCGACCTGACGCCTGCGCAGCGCACCGCGACTTACAACGCGATGATCGACACGCTCGCCGCACTTCACAATGTCGATTACCAGGCGGCAGGTCTCGCCGAATACGGCAAGCCCGGGAATTACTTCGAGCGGCAGGTCGGCCGCTGGACCAAGCAATATCGCGGGTCGGAAACCGAGCGGCTCGATGCGATGGAATCGCTGATCGAATATTTGCCGCGCACCGTGCCCGAACAGACGCGCACCAGCATCGTCCACGGCGACTACCGCATCGACAACATGATCTTCCATGCAAGCGAACCACGGGTGATGGCGGTTCTCGACTGGGAATTGTCGACGCTGGGCGATCCGCTGGCGGATGTTGCGTACCTGCTGATGAACTGGGTCACCGAACCCGAAGGGCGGTCCGGCGTGAAAGGCCTTACCGGTCCCGAAACCGGCATCCCTACCCTGGAAGAAGCGGTTGCGCGCTACTGCGCCGCGACCGGGCGCGACGGCATCCCTGATCTCAACTGGTATTTCGCCTTCAACCTGTTCCGCCTCGCGGGCATCGTCCAGGGCATCAAGAAGCGCGTGATAGACGGCACCGCCTCCTCCGCCCATGCCGCCGAAATGGCGACCCGTGTCCCGCACCTCGCCAACGCTGCCTGGCATTTCGCCCAATTAGCAGGAGCCTGAGATGAACCAGTTCGACATGACCGGCAGGGTCGCGATCGTGACCGGGTCGTCGCGCGGCATCGGGCAGGCCATTGCCGAAGAATTCGCGGACCACGGCGCAAAGGTCGTGATCACCAGCCGCAAGCTCGAAGACTGCCGGGCCGTCGCCAACGGCATCAACGCGAAGCATCCGGACGCCGCCATCGCTGTCACGTCCAGCCTGTCGTCGAAGGACTCGCTGCAGGCGCTTGTCGACGAGGCGCGCAAGGCGTTCGGCAAGGTCGATGTCCTCGTCTGCAACGCGGCATCCAACCCTCACTATGGGCCGATGGGGACCATCACCGACGAGATGTTCCGCAACACGCTCGACCACAATATCATCGCGCAGCACTGGCTGATCCAGATGGTCGCGCCGGAAATGCGCGCGCGGAAATCGGGGTCGATCATCCTGATCTCATCGGTCGGCGGATTGCGCGGCGCGGTGAACCTGGGCGTCTATGCGATCACCAAGGCGGCCGATATCCAGATGACCCGGAACCTGGCGCGCGAATTCGGCAGCGACAATGTCCGCGTCAACGCCATCGCGCCCGGCCTGGTGAAGACCGATTTCGCCCGCGCCTTGTGGGAAAATCCCGAAGTGCTGAAAGCATCGACGGCAAGTGCATGTCTCGGCCGTATCGGCGAACCGCACGAGATCGCAGGCGCGGCAGTGTTTCTGGCCAGCGAGGCGTCCAGCTTCATGACCGGCCAGACAATCTCGCTCGATGGAGGTGTCATCGTATGATGCTCGCAGGAAAAGTCGCCGTCATCACCGGTGCGGGTTCGGGCATCGGCCGCGCCTCCGCCATGCTGTTCGCGTCAGAAGGCGCGAAACTCGTTATCGGCGACAAATCCGACAGCGTCCACGAAACCGCAAAGGCCATTGCGGCGAGCGGCGGCACCGTGACCGCGATGCAGATGGATGCGGGCGTCGAGAGCGATGTCGCGAAGATGGTCGAAGCCGCCGTCGCATCCTACGGCGGCATCGATGTCGCCTTTGCCAATGCGGGCGTCTCCGGCGGCATGGACGGCATTTTCGAAACCACGCCCGAACACATGGCCGAAGTGCTGCGCGTCAACCTGATCGGCCCGATGCTGATGGTGAAACACGCGGGCAAACGCATGTGGGACCAGGGACGCGGCGGGTCGATCATCCTGACGGCAAGCGTTGCAGGCATCCGCTCAGGCGCAGGCGGCCCCAGCTATTCGGCGTCCAAAGCGGGAGTCATCAACTTGGCACAGACGTCGGCTCAGCAGCTGAGCGATACCGGCGTCCGCGTGAACGCACTTTGCCCCGGCCTCACCGAGACCGGCATGACCCAGCCGGTGTTCGACTATGCCCGCGAAAAGGGAGTCGAGGACAAGGTCGGCCGCCTGAACCCGCTGCGGCGCGGCGCGCAACCGGTCGAACTCGCCAATGTCGCGCTGTTCCTTGCGTCCGACCAGTCGAGCTACGTCAACGGACAGGCGATCGCGGTCGACGGCGGGCTGTCCAGCTCGCACCCGGTAACGCGCCAGATGACAGGAAAGACCGCAGTATGAAGTATCGTGAGCTCGGCGACAGCGGCATTTCGGTGTCCGAAATCTGCCTGGGCAGCTGGCTGACCTATGGCCTGGGCGTGGAAAGCGATGCGGCGCGCGCCTGCCTTGCCCGCGCGTTCGATGAAGGGATCAACTTCATCGACACGGCCAATATCTATGGCAGGGGCGCGGCGGAGACGTTCCTGGGCGAAGCGCTGAAAGGGCGGCCGCGCGACAGCTATGTGCTGGCGACCAAGCTGTTCTTCCCGATGACCGATACCGACAGCGGCCTGTCTCGTGCACAGATCGAAAAGCAGGTCGACGCGAGCCTCCAGCGCCTGCAGACCGATTATATCGATCTCTACCAATGCCATCGCTACGATGCGGAAACGCCGATCGAGGAAACGATGGACGCCCTGAGCGCTGTCGTGCGCAGTGGCAAGGCGCGCGCCATCGGCTTTTCCGAATGGTCGCCGAAGAACATCGAGGACTCGCTGGCCGTCCCCGGCACGGTCAAGTTCGTGTCGTCGCAGCCGCAATATTCGCTGCTGTGGCGTCGGCCGGAGGCGAAGGTCATTCCGCTGTGTGCCGCGAACGGCATTTCGCAGATCGTCTGGTCCCCGCTCGCGCAGGGTGTGCTGACCGGCAAGTATAAGCCCGGCACGCCGCCACCCGCCGGCAGCCGCGCGACGAGCGACGAGATGGGCGGGTTCATCGGACGGTTCCTCGAACCGCACGTCCTCGAAGCCGTCGCAAAGCTCATCCCGCTTGCCGAAGAAGCAGGCTGCACGCTGGCGCAGTTCGCGCTCGCCTGGGTCTTGCGCGAATCGAACGTGGCGAGCGCGATCGTCGGCGCCAGCCGCCCCGATCAGGTCAGCGACAATGCGAAGGCGAGCGGCCTGACCATCGATCCGGCATTGTTCGCAAAGGCAGAGGCAATCCTCGCGGCGTTGCCGGCGTTCGGAGACATGCCACGATGACCCTGCCCACATTGTCCGACCCCGCCGAACTCGGCTTCGACCCCGAACGCCTCGCGCGGATCGATGCGCACCTGAAGACGAAATACATCGACGGCGGGCGCTTTCCGCATGCGGCGCTGCTGATCGGGCGCGGCGACGAAGTCGCGCATCTGTCAGTCATGGGCGAGGCGCGGCCGGGCGAGGCCCTGAAAAGCGATGCCATCTTCCGCATCGCATCGATGACGAAGCCGGTCACCTCGATCGCGTTCATGCAGCTGGTCGAACAGGGCAGAATCGCGCTGTCGGACCCGATCACGAAAGTACTGCCGGAATTCGCAAAGACCGGTGTCTTCGTCAGCGGTGGCGGCAATACACCGTTCGTCACGCGCCCGCCTGCAACACCGATCCGCATGATCGACCTGCTGCGCCATACCTCGGGCCTGACCTACAGTTTCCAGGAGCGCAGCAACGTCGACGCGGCGTACCGCAAGCTGGGGTTCGAGAAATTCACCGGCCCGTCGATGGACGAATTCGTCGCGCAGGTATCCAGCCTGCCGATCGAGTTCGACCCCGGCACCGCGTGGAACTATTCGATCTCAACCGACATCCTGGGCGCCGTCGTCGAGCGGTTGTCGGGGCAGACGCTGTCCGACTATTTCACCGACCATATCTTCACACCGCTGGGCATGACCGACACGCATTTCCAGGTTCCCGCATCGAAGATCGACCGGGTCGCCGACTGCTACGTCTGGGACCCGCAGGTCCGCATGAAGATGTACGATGCCGGGGCCACGACCGCATGGGCAGGCAAGCCCGGCTATTTCTCCGGCGGCGGCGGACTCGTTTCGACCCTTGCCGACTACCACCGTTTCGCGCGGATGCTGCTGAACGGCGGCGAGCTGGATGGCGCGCGGATCGTCAGCCCGCATACGGTAAAGCTGATGGCCGCCAACCACCTCCCCGGCGGCGGCGACCTGACCCAGATGTCGCGCAGCCTGTTCAGCGAGGCGGAGAACGCGGGCGTCGGCTTCGGCCTTGGCTTCGGCACGGTAATCGATGCGCCCGCGACCATGAGCCACTGCAACCAGGGCGAATTCTACTGGGGTGGCATGTTCTCGACCGCATTCTTCGTCGATCCGGTCGACGATGTGATCATGATCTTCATGACGCAGCTGATGCCGTCGAACGCCTATCCCGTTCGCCGCGAAATCAAGACGATGCTTTATTCGGCCCTTGTTGGCTGACGCTTTGGAGAAAGACATGACCGACAGCCCGATCACCACCGAAAAGCATGACGACGTCCTCGTCATCACCAGCAACAACCCGCCCGTGAACGCGCTTGGCGCGGCAGTGCGGATCGGCCTCGACGCCGGGATCAAGGCGGCGATGGCCGACGACAGCGTGAAGGCGGTGGTCATCCGCTGCGACGGACGCACCTTCTTCGCGGGTGCGGACATCACCGAATTCACCAAGCCTCCGGTCGAACCGATGCTGCCCGCGGTCGTCGATGCGATCGAAGCCTGCACCAAGCCGGTCGTCGCCGCGATCCATGGCACGGCACTGGGCGGCGGGTGTGAAGTCACGCTCGGCTGCCATTACCGTATCGCCGTCCCTTCCGCGAAGATCGGCACGCCCGAGGTGAAACTCGGCCTGTTGCCCGGTGCTGGCGGAACCCAGCGCCTTCCGCGCGTCGCGGGCATCGAAACCGCGGTCGAGTTGTGCGCGGGCGGTTCACCGATCGGCGCGAAGAAGGCGCTTGAGGTCGGCCTGGTCGACAAGCTCGCCGGCGAAGACAGCCTCGCCGCCGACGCCATCGCCTTTGCCCGCGAATGCATCGCCAAGGGCCCCCGCCCTTCTCGCGACCTGCCGGTCAAGGGCGTCCCGGCGAGCATCGACGCCTATGCAAAGGCGAACGCGCGCAAGTTCCGCGGCTTCGAGGCGCCCGCCGCCAACATCGCCTGTGTCGAGGCGGCGACCCGCCTGCCCTTCGACGAGGGTATCAAGTTCGAACGCGAACAGTTCATGAAGCTGATGTTCGGCACCCAGTCGGCCGCACAGCGCCACATCTTTTTCGCCGAACGTCAGGCGCAGAAGATCGACGGCATCGGTGACGATGTGAAGCCGCGCGACATCAAGCGCGTCGGCGTGATCGGCGCGGGCACGATGGGCGGCGGCATTTCGATGAACTTCCTGTCGGCGGGCATCCCCGTCACCATCGTCGAGATGAAGCAGGAAGCGCTCGACAAGGGCACCGGCATCATCCGCAAGAATTACGAGGCGACCGCCGCCAAGGGCCGCATCAAGCCCGAACAGGTCGAAGGGGCCATGGGCCTGCTGAAGCCCTCGCTCAGCCTCGAAGACCTCGCCGATTGCGACCTGATCATCGAGGCGGTGTTCGAGCAGATGGAGATCAAGAAGGACATCTTCGGCAAGCTCGACAAGATCGCCAAGCCCGGCGCGATCCTGGCGTCGAACACCAGCTATCTCGACATCGACGAGATCGCGGCCAGCACCTCGCGGCCGCAGGACGTGCTGGGCATGCACTTCTTCTCGCCCGCCAACGTCATGAAGCTGCTGGAGGTCGTGCGCGGCGAAAAGACCGCACCCGATGCACTCGTGACCGCGATGGGCCTCGCCAAGAAGATCGGCAAGGTCGCGGTCGTCGCCGGCGTCTGCCACGGCTTCATCGGCAACCGCATGCTGATGCCGCGCCAGGTCGAGGCGATGAAGCTGCTGATGGAGGGCGCCACGCCCGCGCAGGTCGACAAGGTCCATGTCGATTTCGGCATGCCGATGGGGCCGTTCCAGATGAGCGACCTCGCCGGGGTCGACATCGGCTGGCACCGCGACCCGAACCGCATCGAAAACGTCCGCGATGCGCTCTGTGCTGTCGGCCGCTGGGGGCAGAAGACCGGCAAGGGCTTCTACGATTACGACGAAAAGCGGAACCCCACGCCCAGCGCCGAAGTGCAGAAGATCATCGACGATTTCTCGGCGAAGGAAGGGCATACCAAGCGCGAGATCACCGATGAGGAGATCGTCGAACGCACGCTCTACCCCATGGTCAACGAGGGCTATCTGATCCTCGAAGAGAGCAAGGCCCAGCGCGCGTCGGACATCGATGTCGTGTGGATCTATGGCTATGGCTGGCCGGTCTATCGCGGCGGCCCGATGTTCTGGGGCGACCTGGAAGGCGCGAAGAAGATCGTCGCGGGACTGGAAAAGCACGGGTTCGCGGTGGCGAAGAGCCTGAAGGCGAAGGCTTAGCCTCAGCCGTCATCGCGAGCGCAGCGAAGCGATCCATACCCTCTCGCGGTCCTTGGATTGCTTCGCTACGCTCGCAATGACGAAGGATGACCAAGCCATGGCCGACAAATCCCCCTCGGAACTTATCGACGACCGCATCGCGGAACTTGGCGGCTGGCGCGGCGAAATGCTTGCCCGGGCGCGAGAGCTTATCAAGGACGCCATTCCCGATGTGATCGAGGAATGGAAATGGCGCGGCGTGCCCACCTGGTACGCTGGCGGCGGCATCGTGTGCACGGGCGAATCCTACAAGGACAAGATCAAGCTGACCTTTGTCAAGGGCGCGGCGCTCGACGATCCCAAGGGCCTGTTCAATTCGAGCCTCGACGGCAACGTCCGCCGCGCAATCGATTTCATGGAAGGCGATAAGATCGACGACGCGGGACTGAAGGCGCTGTTCGCCGCGGCAGCAGCGCTGAACACGAAGAAGGGCAAGCGCTGAGCCACCGCCTGAAGGTCTTCTTCGACGGCGGTTGCCGCCCGAACCCGGGGCGCATGGAGGCAGCCGTCGTGGTGCGCGGCGCCACGCACCACTTTCCGGACCTTGGCCATGGGACCAGCGCTGATGCCGAATGGCTGGCGCTTATCGCCGCGCTCCGCGTCGCACAGTCTACGGGCGTGCCCGATTTCGTCCTGCTCGGCGATTCAGCGACGGTGATCGATCAGGCCAATCGCGTTGTGAAGTGTCGCTCTGCGAGACTGCAGGCGCATCTCGACGCGTTCGAGGCTATCGGCGGCCTCCGCCCCGCGCAGATCAGGCGGATCGGCCGCGCGCAGAACCTCGCCGGGATCGCGCTGGCGAAACTACGGCGCTAACCGCTGAACGGCAGAGTCAGCGCGTAGAAGCCCGCACCGATGACCGCCGATGCGGGGATGGTGATGATCCACGCGGTCACCACATTCTGCGCCACGCCCCAGCGCACGGCGGATGCCCTGCGCGCGACGCCCGCGCCGATGATCGACCCGGTGATCGTGTGCGTCGTCGACACGGGAATGCCCAGCACCGACGCGCCGAATACGATGATGGAGCCCGCCATCGACGCGCTGAACCCCTGATGCTGCGACAGCTTGGTGATGCGCGACCCCATCGTCTCGATGATCTTCCACCCGCCCGTCATCGTGCCGAGCGCGATTGCGATGTAACAGCTGATCGCGACCCAGTGCGGCACCTCGAACTTCCCGCTGAGGTAGCCGGTCGAATAGAGCAGAACGGTGATGATCCCCATCGTCTTCTGCGCATCGTTGAGACCATGGCTCAGCGAATAGGCGGCGGAGGAGACCAGGTGCAGCGCGCGAAAGCTCCGTTCCGCCTGGTTGGCGCTTGCGCGGCGCAGGCCCCAGCTGGTCAGCAGCATGATCAGCATCGCCAGGATCATGCCTAGCGTCGGCGACAGCACGATCGCGATCAGCGTCTTGTTGAGCCCCGTCCACTGAATGCCGCTGACACCGGCATGCGTCACGCCCGCGCCGATCAGCCCGCCGACCAGCGCATGGCTGCTCGATGACGGAATGCCGCGCAGCCAGGTAATGACGTTCCACGACATCGCCCCGCCCAGCGCGCCGAAGATGACGGCGGGCGTCACGACATCCTTGTTGATCAGTCCCTTGCCGATCGTCTCGGCCACCGCGTGCAAGCTGGGGAAGGCGATGGTCAGGAAATACGCCGCGAAGTTGAAGAAGGCGGCGAACACCACCGCCTGCACCGGCGACAGCAGGCGGGTCGCAACCACCGTCGCGATCGAGTTCGCTGCGTCGTGCAGCCCGTTCAGATAATCGAACGCCAGCGCCGTCACGATGAGCGCGATCAGCAGGGGGAAGGCAAGCTGGTGCATTGTGCCCCTTCGGATCAGGCGTGGTCGATGACGATGCCGTCGATCTGGTCGGCGACATCCTCGAACGCGTCGACGATCCGTTCGAGATGCTTGTAGATCTCGCGCTCGACGATGAACTGCAATGTGTCGGTCGCACCGTGCTGTTGCAGGGACCGCTTCAGTCCGGCGTCGTGGATTTCGTCGGCGTGCCCCTCGATACGGACCAGCCGCTCGGTCAGTTCGTGCAGCCGGTCGCCGTTGCGCCCGACATCGCGCAGCAGGGGCATCGCCTCAGCCGCCAGCCGCGCCGCATCGACGATGATGCCCGCCATGTCGCGCATTTCCTGCGAAAACGCCGTGATCTCGTACAGGTCGATCGCCTGCGCCGCCGCCTGCATCTCGTCGATCGTGTCGTCCAGCGCGCCGACCAGCGCAGTGATAGCGCCGCGGTCGAACGGCGTCAGGAACGTCTTGCGGACGGTCTTCAGCACTTCGCGCGTGATGTTGTCGGCGTCGTGCTCACGCTCGATGATCTCGCGGATGTGCTCCTTCGACGAAGGCCCGCCGTTCAGCAGGCGCGACGTCGCCTCTGCCCCGGCCAGCACCGTCGCCGCATGCGCTTCGAACAGCTCGAAGAAATTGCCGGTTTTCGGCAACAGCCGCTGAAACCAACCGAACATCGTCCCCACCCCTGATTTCTTCGCCATCGCCCCGATGACGCCAGTCCGGCGCACCAGTGCCTTGAATTCGGCCGGAGCGAAAGAGCGGATCAGGTCGCGCAGGTCGGGTTCGTCGATCGCATTGGCGGCGTCGGACAGCGAAAACCACTTCCGCTCACGCTGGTCCTGTTCCTTCCAGACCGGAAGTTCGTCATTCACGGCGAGCGGGAACACCTCGACATCGACCATCAGCGACGCGCCGCTGCTGCGCCGCTTGCGATAGCGGTAGGAACCCAGCGCGATCGGGCATAGCGCCCCGCGCACCCCCGCCTCCTCCTGCGCCTCGAGTGCGGCGGCGGCATGCGGGCTCAACCCCGCGTCGATATTGCCCTTGGGAATGACCCAGCGCCCCGTGCCGCGCGAGGTGACGAGCAGCACCCGGATTCCGGATGCTTCGGTATCTGAATCAAGGCGATACGGAAGGGCGGCGATCTGGCGCATAACGCCCATAAACACATTATTGCAGTTTTGTTACAATTTATCTTGGCCGGTCGGCGGCAGCAGCCGTTCATAGAAACCCGCGAACGAGCCGTCGGGCGCGACCAGATGGATTTCGAGGATCCAGTGGCGGCGATGCCCCTTCGGATCGGGGTCGCGCATGCGCTGTGTATTCGCCGGATTGGCGCGGCCGCCGTCCTTTCCCGCGGGCGAACGTGCGAAGGGATATCGGCCCACCAGATGCCCGGCGATCTTCCCGCCGAAGCGCCAGCCCTTCGCCTCCGCCTCCTCGACCGCCGCCGCGAACAGGCCCGCGCCCGTCATGTCGGCATCAGCGTCGAATCGCGCGCGGACGGCCTCGAATACTAGGGGCAGGTCCGCGACAAGACGCTGGCGTTCGGGATCGGTTCCGATCGCGTAGCTGCGTCCGACATCCGCTTCCCAATCGCCGAATACGGGGCCGAGGTCGAGGAAGACGATATCGTCGTTCTCTACCGCTCGGTCCGGGGCGGCCTGCCCCGCGACGCACAGAGTGTTTATACCCGCCCGCACGACGCGGTCGTGCCAGTGCGCCGTCACGCCGAAATCGCGCGCGGCGATGGCGAAGATGTCGCGTTCGATTTCCAGCTCGGTCCGGCCGCTGCGGATGATGTCCGCCGCCTCGATCGCGTCGAGCAGAGCCAGCCCTCGCGCCTCAGACGCGGCCAGCGCCGCCCAGCGGTCGTCGTCGCTCTGGTCTTCGCCCTTCACATAGACCCAGGCGTCCGTGCCGGAGGCGAGCCGCACCGTCTCGCGAACGTAATTCTCGCCCTCATAATCGTCGGCGGCCCAGATATCGGCTTCGCTCAGGCGGAATACGGTGCCCGGCACGCTGTCGTCGGGGTTCGCGCTGGGTTCGGCGCGCAGGTGAAAGCGCTCGCCACTGGCCGACAGCACGTCTTCGTCGGTAATTTCGATCTGCACGGTGCGGTAACCGGGCATGGCGTCCGCCACGCCCTCCATCAGCCGCCCGAAACACGCCATCTGCACATCGGGCAGACGCAGCGTGCCGTAGGAGAAAAGGTGGATAGGCTGAGCGTCGTCCACTTAGGCTTCGGTCTGCGGAGCCTCTGCCTCGGGCGCGCCTGTCGCGCTGTCCGCACCGAGATCGCGGTACCAGACCTCGACCGGGCCGGTCAGCTTGATCGTCAGCGCCGCGCCCTTGCGGTCGACCTTCTTGCCCAGCGCCACGCGGATCCAGCCTTCGGACACGCAATATTCGTCGACGTCGTGACGTTCGGCGCCCTTGAAGCGGACACCGACACCGCGTTCCATCGCGGGTTCGTTGAAGAAGGGCGAAGAGGGGTGCGCGGCGAGGCGATCGGGAGGAGTATCGGTCATGCCCGCGCCATGCCGCGTTGCGGCTTCCACGTAAAGTCAGGACAGAATCCGGGCGGCGAAACGATTCATCGCGCTTCTGGTTCCATCCATCGCCACGTCCTTTTTTCGTTAACCGTCATGGGCCACGCAGAGGTCAACGAAGAGTCGGGGCCGCAAATTCCATGAATCGTATCGCCATTGCACTGGGGCTGTTTGCCTGCACGCTCTCCAGCGGCGTCTCCGCCAAGGGCTGGCAGTGCGTGACTTACGCGCGGACGATCACCGACGTTTCGATCCGCGGCAATGCCAACACCTGGTGGAGCCAGGCCGAGGGCAAGTACGAACGCGGCAACACCCCCGCCCCCGGCGCAGTGCTCGCATTCAAGTCGATCCCCGGCATGCGTGCAGGCCATGTCGCGGTCGTCAAGGAAATCATCAGCGACCGTGAAGTCGCCATCGACCATGCCAACTGGACCGTCCGCGGCGGTGTCGAGCGCAACGCCCGCGCCATCGACGTGTCGCCCAACGGCGACTGGAGCGAAGTCCGTGTTTCCTACGGTTCGGGCATGGGCAATCGCGTGAACCCGACCTTCGGCTTCATCTACGCCGGTGGAACCAGCGCACCGCACGAACACAGCATCCAGTTCGCCGAAGCCCGTCCGCATGTTTCGCTGATCGACGCCAGCGTCGTCCAGCTCGCCGCCGTCGAAACCGCCGCTCCCTAAACCAGGTCGCGCAGCACGGCCCGTACCGGCGCCGCGTCCAGCCCCGCCAGCTTCATCGGCAGGGCAATCAGTTCGTAATCGTCCGCTGGCACGTCATCGAGCACCAGTCCTTCTAGGATCGCCATCCCCGCTGCCTTGACCGCGAGGTGCGCATCCATCGTCTTCGATTCCTGCGGGTCGAGCGACGGGCCGTCGATGCCGATCAGCACCACGCCGCGCGACGCCAGCAGCGCGATCGTTTCCGCCGCCACGCTGGTGAACGCATCGATCCAGGCGTCGTGCGGAAACCGATCGTAGGTCCGGAACAGGATACGCGGGGGCGCAGCGTCGAGGTGCGGTGCCACCATGTCCGGCGTCACGACCAGCCCGCATCCCCGCAGATCGATCACCCGCGCCGGGCCGATATAGACGTCGAGCCCGACGACATCGATCGCGCGGCCTTCCGGGTCATAATGCATCGGCGCATCGGCATGCGTCCCCGCATGCGTCGATGCGGTGAACCGCGATACGTTGACCGGACATTCCGGCCCATAGGCCCAGGTCCGCTCGGCCGCGAAGGCCGTATCGCCCGGCCACATCGGCGTGCCGTCATGCAGCGGCTGGGTAATGTCGCGGATCGTCACTTCAGCAGCTTGGGCAATTCCTGCCCCAGGGCCTCGCGGATTTTCCCAGCGAACAGTGCGAACATCGGCGGCAGGTCGACTTCGGCATGGACCTTGTCCTCGAACACCGTCGCCTTGCACGCCATCGTTTGGCCGAGCGCGGAGACAGTGAAGTTCATCGTGTCGCCGTCCCACGCATGCTGCACCTGCCCGCCGCCCGGAATGATCGATCCGATCTTGCCGATACCGCTGTCGAGCCGCTCGCGGACGGCCGCCTTGCCCAGCTTATGGGGGATGTCGAGCGTGATGGGATCGGCCATGGTTCGACCATAACGCAGCAAAACGCCGCCGTCTCCCAAAGCGTTATGGACCCGAAACGGAAAATGGTGCGTTACGCATCGCCAATGACCCAGCCCCCTCGCACCGCAACGCTTATCGTCAACACCCAGTCGCGCCGCGGTGCGGATGTTTTCGATCAGGCATGCCAGTTGCTGAGAGATGGCGGGATCACCGTGGACGCGCATCCCATCAAGGATCCCAAGGATCTGACGTCGACGGTCGAACAGGCCGTGGCCGATGGTGCGGAAATGATCATCGTCGGCGGCGGCGACGGGTCATTGTCGTCGAGTGTTGATTACCTGGTCGATACCGACACTGTCTTTGCGCTGTTGCCTCTCGGCACCGCGAACAGCTTTGCACGCTCGGTCGGCATTCCGCTCGACTTGCCGGGTGCGGTGGACGTGATCGTCAACGGCACCGTCCGCAAGGTCGATCTAGGCATGATCGACGAGGATTATTACGCCAATTGCGCGGCGATCGGCCTCGCGCCGTTGATCGCGGAGACGGTGCCTCATTGGCTGAAGCGCTGGTTCGGGCGGATCGGCTATTTCACCTGGGCGGGCGTTTCGCTGCTGCGGTTCAAACCCTTCGTACTCTTTGTCGACGGCGAGAAGGTGAAAGCGCTCGAGGTGCGCATCGCCAATGGACCCTTTCAGGGCGGCACCGAAGTTGTCGACGACGCCGACGTCATGTCGGGCGATATCGTTGTTCAGGTCGTGATCGGCACGACGCGTGCGGCGCTGCTGTGGTCATGGTTCGCATCCACCCTGCGCTTGCCGCACCGGAAACAGACCACCCGCGAATTCCGCGGTACCTCGATCCAGGTCCAGACCGATCCCCCGCTGCCGATCTCGATCGACGGAGAGATCGCGGCGCACACGCCGGTCACGGCGCATGTCGCGTCGAAATCGATGAGAATGGTGATACCGCACAAGCGCGCGGCACAATGAAAAACGGGGCGCAGAAGCGCCCCGTTTCGAATTACCAGTTGCGGTAGCGTGGACCGCGATATCCGTCGTAATAGCGGCCGCGATAACCACGGTCCCAGCCATAATAACGCTGCGGATATGCGCGGTAGTAACGCGGTCCGGCGTAGTAGCGGGGACCCGCGTAATAACGCGGACGGCCATAATAATAGCCGCCATCGTAATAGCGGTCGTTGTTGTTCGACGCGATCGCTGCACCGACCGCCAGGCCCAGCACGCCGGCACCGATCGCTACGGCAGCGTCGTTGTTGCCGCGGTCGCGGTGGTAATATCGGTTGTCGTAGCGCTGCGCTTGCGCAGGGGCGGCCATGGTCAACGCCGAGGCACCCAGAGCAACGCCAAGCACGCCCTTCTTCAGCAGGCTAATCATCTCAAATGCTCCTTCCTCTGGCCCAACAACGCATGAAAGCGCGATTCGGCACAGAGGAAGTTTTGAACCATCCCGGCTGAACCCGCCGGGAATGGGGTGTTAACCAGGCATACAGGCGGTGTTACGCCGCTTGCTTCGCCCGGCTCGCGCGCTTGCGCTCGTGCGGGTCCAGGAACCGCTTGCGCAGGCGGATCGACTTCGGCGTCACTTCGACCATTTCGTCGTCGTCGATATAGGCAATCGCCTGTTCCAGCGTCATCTTCTTCGGCGGGGTCAGGCGGATCGCGTCGTCCTTGCCGCCCGACGCGCGGAAGTTGGTCAGCTGTTTCGCCTTCATCGGGTTGACCTCAAGGTCGTCCGTCTTGGCGTTCTCGCCGATCACCATGCCTTCGTAGAGCGTCTCGCCATGACCGACGAACAGGATGCCACGTTCTTCGAGGGGGCCGAGCGCATAGCTGTTCGCTTCGCCCGCGCCGTTCGAGATGAGCACGCCGTTCTTGCGCCCCTCGATATTGCCCTTGTGAGGCCCGTATTTCTCGAACAGCCGGTTCATGATGCCGGTACCGCGCGTGTCGGACAGGAATTCGCCGTGATAGCCGATCAGGCCGCGCGAGGGTGCCGAGAAGGTAATGCGCGTCTTGCCGCCGCCCGAGGGACGCATGTCGGTCATCTCGGCCTTGCGGATGTTCATCTTGTCGACGACCGTGCCCGAATGTTCGTCATCCACGTCGATGACGACAGTTTCGTACGGCTCTTCACGGCCGTTCTCGCCATCGCGGAACAGCACGCGCGGGCGGCTGATACCCAGTTCGAACCCTTCGCGGCGCATGGTTTCGATGAGCACGCCGAGCTGCAACTCGCCGCGTCCGGCGACTTCGAAGCTGTCCTTGTCGGCGGCTTCCGTCACCTTGATCGCGACGTTGCTTTCGGCTTCGCGGAACAGGCGGTCGCGGATCATGCGGCTCGTCACCTTGCTCCCCTCGCGTCCAGCCATCGGGCTGTCATTGACTGCAAAGCGCATCGAGAGCGTCGGCGGATCGATCGGCTGCGCCTGGATCGGCACCGTGACGCTGGTATCGGCGATGGTGTTGGACACCGTCGCGACCGCAAGGCCTGCGAGCGAGATGATGTCGCCCGCCTGCGCCTCGTCCACGGGCACGCGTTCCAGCCCCTGGAACGACATGATCTTCGACGCGCGGCCGGTTTCGATGACCTTGCCGTCCATGTCGAGCGCGTGGATCGGCTGGTTGACCTTGATCTTGCCGCTGGTAACGCGGCCCGTCAGCACGCGGCCGAGGAAGTTGTCGCGGTCGAGCAGCGTGACGAGGAAAGTGAACGGCGTGCCTTCGATTTCCACCGCGGGCGGCGGCACATGATCGACGATCTTCTGGAACAGCGGCGTCAGCGTGCCTTCGCGCGCTGACGGATCCTCGTTCGCATAACCGTTGCGGCCCGATGCGTAGAGGACCGGGAAGTCCAGCTGCTCGTCGGTCGCGTCGAGCGACACGAACAGGTCGAACACCTCGTCCAGCACTTCCTGGATGCGCTCGTCGGGACGGTCGATCTTGTTGACGACGACGATGGGGCGCAGGCCCAGCTTCAGCGCCTTGCCGGTCACGAACTTCGTCTGCGGCATCGCACCTTCGGACGAATCGACCAGCAGGATGACGCCGTCGACCATCGACAGGATGCGCTCCACCTCGCCGCCGAAGTCGGCGTGGCCGGGCGTGTCGACGATATTGATGCGGGTGCCGTTCCATTCGACCGAAGTCGGCTTGGCAAGGATGGTGATGCCGCGCTCTTTTTCGAGGTCGTTCGAATCCATCGCGCGTTCTTCGACACGCTGGTTGTCGCGGAAGGTGCCCGACTGACG
>APMI01007777.1_pt1 | contig 18520 bp, 18 predicted proteins | sample 667938 | NCBI WGS metagenome assembly APMI01 (sample SAMN01084076, study PRJNA167559) | wastewater metagenome | biome: Wastewater | place: Denmark: Ejby Moelle, Odense | collected 2011-11-28 | reverse complement strand
TCGCCGGCTTCCGCGCCCGCGTCCGCCGCCATCGGCCCGATGTCGGGCTGAGGTCCGGTGCCGTCATTGACGCTGGCCTGTTCGAACGCAGACTGGCCATCGAAGGCTCCGTCCTCGTCGTCATCCATGTCGTCGCGATTGTCGCGCGACGCCTGCATCGGCATCTGCGCCTGTGCGGCGGCGATGATACGATTGTAGTGCTCGGCGTGCTGGAGATAGTTCTCCGCCATGACACGGTCGCCCGAACCCTGCGCATCGCGCGCGAGCTGCATGTATTTATCAGCGATCTGCTGTGCATTGCCCCGGATCTTTACATCCGGACCGTTACTCTCGTAGCTACGGGTCAGCGGATTTGGGCCGCCTTTGCGATTGTTGTTGTTATTGTTGTTATTGTTGCGGCCGCGCATGCGCCGGTTCTGCTGTTGTGGCCTCATTCGACACTCGTTTGGTGGTGTTGAAAAGCACGGCTGGGAGTGCGGGAGTGCACGCCGGTCACCGTCTTGTTTCTGACGAACGGCCCTCAGGTTGCGAGGCCGTCGCGACTAATCCTGTCTCAGGGTTACAACCAACTCCGGACGGCTCCCCCGCGCACCCAAGGTGACGCTTCAGCAAGAAGGCAGCTTTCTCTACGGGTCCAGGTTTTACGAGATCCGAATCGACAACGGCGCTGCCTGCTTCGTTTGTCCGGTGGTTGGAAACTAGCGGTTTTCCCCCGGGATTCCAAGACTTATTTGTCCACAGCGTTCGCGACAAATAGCAGCGCCCTCTCGCGCCCCCCAAGATCGGCCAGGCTTTCGGCCCGATCGAACCCGCAATCGGCGAACAATCTCCGCACGTCCGGTCCCTGTCCTGCGCCGATTTCGACAGCCACCACGCCCGCGGCGGCAAGATGCGCGGCCGCGCCCGCGGCGATCGCCCGATAGGCGTCGAGGCCGTCTGCGCCGCCGTCGAGCGCCCGCATCGGATCGTGTTCCCGCACCTCGCGGGACAGTTCCCCGATATCCGCCGACGGGATGTAGGGCGGGTTGGAGACAATGACGTCGAATGTGCCGTCGACGCCTGAAAACCAGTCGGAGACGATCGCCTCGGCGCGTCCCGCGAGCCCGAGACGTTTCGCGTTCGCCTGCGCGGTCGCCAGCGCGCCAGGCGAAATGTCGGTCATGACGCCGGTCGCTCTCGCCTCCTCGCTCAGCAGGGCGAGAAGGATCGCGCCGGTTCCCGTGCCAAGATCGAGGATACGGCACACACCGGTTTTCGCGGCGATTTCCCTGACGCGCGGCGCGACGAGTTCGACTAGCGCCTCGGTGTCGGGCCGCGGCTCGAGCGTATCGGGCGACAGGTCGAGCGGCAGGCCGAAAAATTCGCGCGCGCCGATGATGCGATGCGTCGGCTCGCCGGCGATCCGCCGCGAAACCGCGTCGTCGATCCGGCGCGCCGCCTCCGGCGCCACCTCCGCCATCGGCCGGCAGACGATGTCTTCGAGCGAACTGCCCGTCACATGGCTGACCAGCAGGCGCGAATCCAGCGCCGCGCTGTCGACGCCCGCCTGCGTCAGCCGGCTGCGCGCCGCGCGATAGACATTGGCCAGCGTGGTCATCGGCTTGCCTCAGACCATTCCCGCATCCGCCAGCAGCCGCGACTGGTGATCGGCCGTCAGCGCGTCGATCACCTCCTGGATGTCGCCCTCCATCACCCGGTCCAGCTTGTACAGCGTCAGGTTGATGCGGTGGTCGGTCAGCCGCCCTTGCGGAAAATTGTACGTTCGTATCCGTTCCGAGCGGTCGCCCGATCCGACCTGCGCCTTGCGCGATTCCGATCGTTCGCTGTCGGCCTTGCTGCGCTCCAGATCGTAGAGCCTGGCGCGCAGGATCTGCATCGCCTTCGCGCGGTTCTGGTGCTGCGATTTTTCAGCCGAGACAACCATGATGCCGGTCGGCAGATGGGTGATACGCACCGCCGAATCGGTGGTGTTGACATGCTGTCCGCCGGCGCCAGAGGCGCGCATCGTGTCGATGCGGATGTCTTCCGCCCGGATCTCGATGTCGACTTCCTGCGCTTCGGGCAGCACCGCGACGGTCGCGGCCGACGTGTGGATGCGCCCGCCGGCCTCGGTCTCGGGCACGCGCTGCACGCGGTGGACGCCGGATTCGAACTTCAGCGCCGCAAAAACGCCCTTGCCGGAGACGGTCGCGATGATTTCCTTGTAGCCGCCCTTTTCGCCCTCGGAGACCGAATCGGCCTCGACCTTCCAGCCGCGGCCCGCAGCGTAGCGTTCGTACATCCTGAACAGGTCGCCGGCGAACAGCGCCGCTTCGTCGCCGCCGGTCCCGGCGCGGATTTCCAGGATGGCGTTGCGCTCGTCGGCGGCGTCTTTTGGCAACAGCAGGATCTGGATGTCCGTCTGCAACTGCTCAATGCGTTCTTCGACGTACGGCAAGTCGGCCTCGGCCAGCGCGCGCATCTCGGCGTCGGTCGATTTATCCGCCAGCATCGCGCCGAGATCGGCCAGTTCGCCCTCGGCCTCGCGCAGCGACCTCACCTTGGCGACCATCTCGCCAAGCTCGGAATATTCCGACGCCAGTTTCACATACTGGTCCGCCGCGGGTCCGGCCGCCATCTGCGCCTCGAGCATCTCGTAGCGTTTGACGACCTGATCCATACGGTCACGGGGGAGAGCGATCATTTTTGAACCTGCCTTGAGCGCCGCAATTAGCCAAGAATCGGGGAAAGGACAACGCCGCGCAAAGCAGCGGCGGGTTTACGCACGCCAGGAATGCCGCTTCAATGCTGTCCTGACCGAACCATCTGGCTCAGGCGGATCCATCATACGCATACCGGGAGGCCCGTCATGGCGCGCAAACGACCCGATGGAATAAGGGATTACAATGGCCCGGCCGGCGGTTGGGGCGCACTGAAAGCGGTGGCTCTGGCGCTGAAGGACCAGCAGGCAATCGTCCGCGCCGGCCCTGCCCTGCTCAGCCAGAACAAGCCGGACGGCTTTGATTGCCCAAGCTGCGCCTGGCCTGATCCGAACCACACATCGTCATTCGAGTTCTGCGAAAACGGCGCCAAGGCCGTGGCCTGGGAAGCGACCAGCCGGAAAGTCGACGCGGATTTCTTCAAGCAACACAGCGTCGCTGATCTCTGGTCAAAGTCCGACTACTGGCTCGAAGATCAAGGCCGCCTCACCGAACCGCTGCGCTACAACGACCAGACCGGACACTTTGAACCGGTCGCCTGGGACGTCGCGTTCAAGGCCATCGGCGACCGTCTGGCTGCCCTCGACGATCCCGACAAGGCCGAATTCTACACATCCGGTCGCGCCTCGAACGAGTCCGCCTTCATCTACCAACTGTTCGTGCGCCAGTTCGGCACCAACAATTTCCCCGACTGCTCCAACATGTGCCACGAGGCGACATCGGTCGGCCTGCCGAAATCAATCGGCGTGGCAAAAGGCACGGTCAGCCTCGAAGACTTCGACAATGCCGACCTGATTCTGTCGTTTGGCCACAATCCGGGCACCAACCATCCGCGCATGATGGCTACCTTGCGTGATGTCAGAAAGCGCGGCGCAAAGATCGTTGTTTTCAACCCGCTGCGCGAACGGGCGTTGGAGAAATTTGAATCGCCACAATCGCCGGTCGAAATGCTGACCTTGTCGGCGACACAGATCGCCAGCACCTATTTCCAGTTGCGGGTGGGCGGCGACGCCGCCGCGATCAAGGGCATATGCAAGGCGCTGCTCAAACTTGACGCGGACGCCAGGGCGATTGGCGCCGAACCCGTGCTTGATCATGCCTTCATTGCAGAAAACACCGCCGGTTTCGACGCCTTTGCAGCCGATCTGGAGGCAACCGGCTGGGACCATATCGAACGCCAGTCGGGCCTGTCGCGCGCCGCTCTTGAATCGGCTGCCGCGCAATATGCCAACGCGAAATCGACAATCGTCTGCTACGGCATGGGCATCACCCAGCACGTCACCGGCACATCCAACGTGCAGCAACTGGTCAATCTTCTTCTGCTCAAGGGCAATATCGGCCGCGCCGGCGCCGGCATCTGCCCGCTACGCGGCCATTCCAACGTCCAGGGCGACCGCACCATGGGCATCTGGGAGCGCCCGTCAAAAACGCTGCTCGACAATCTTGGCCGCGTCTTCGATTTCGAGCCGCCGCGCGAACGCGGCCATTCGGTGGTCAACGCCATCGCCGCCATGTGCGATGGCGCGGCCAAAGCGGTCATTTGCCTCGGCGGCAATCTTGCGGTCGCCTGCGCCGACCCGCAGGCCTGTTCCGAAGGGTTTCGCAATGTCGACATGTCCGTCCACATCGCCACCAAATTGAACCGCACCCATCTGATGACGGCTCGGCGCGACAGCTTCATCCTGCCCTGCCTCGGCCGCACCGACATCGACGAACAGACAACCGGACCGCAGCATCTGACCGTCGAAGATTCGATGTCCGTTGTGCATGCTTCGCGCGGTTTTGTGAAACCACCCGGCGACCTTGTGCGCTCCGAAGTCTGGATCATTGCCAACATCGCCAAGTCAACCCTGCGCGGCAAGGGCGGTGTTGACTGGGACGGTTTCGCCAGTGACTACGACCTGATCCGCGACAAGATCGAAGCCGTGTTCCCGGACTTTGCCGGCATGAACGCGCAAGTCCGCACGCCCGGCGGCTTCACCCTGCCAAACGCGGCAGCCCGCCGCGAATGGCGCACTGAAACCGGCAAGGCCAATTTCCTGATTGCTCCGACGCTTGAGGAAGACGACCCCTTGGCCGATCCGTTCGTCCTCAACCTGACGACGATGAGGTCGCATGACCAGTTCAACACGACAATCTACGGCCTCAACGACCGCTATCGCGGCGTGTTTGGCCGGCGCGACGTGGTCTTCATGAACGTGCGCGAGATGGATCGCAGAGGCCTTCAGGAGGGCGACCTGGTCGATCTTGTCACCGTCGGCAAATTCGCACGGGCCGACAGAATTTGCGCCGCCCTGACGCTGGTCGAATACAACCTGCCAGATGGCTGTTGCGGCGCTTATTATCCAGAAACGCAAAGGTTGGTGGCACTGGAATACATCGATCCGATCAGCCGTACGCCGGCCTACAAGTCAGTGCCGGTGCATGTGCGTAAGTCTGATGGCGCTGCAAAGGGTCATCTGGCGGTCGAAAGGGAAGGCGTGGTCGGCAGACCGCTCTGACAGGCCTACAGCGGCACGCCGTGCTCCTCGGCCCAGGACTGGAGCTTTTCGCGCATCGGCAGCGTCGCGTTGCGCCCCGACAGCGCCTCGTCCATCATCTCTTCGAGCTTCGCCAGCGGCAGTTCGCGCATCATCGCCTTGACCGGCCCGATCGACGCCGCCGACATCGAGATCGAGCGATAGCCCAGCCCGAGCAGCGCCATCGCCGAGATCGTCCGGCCGGCCATCTCGCCGCACAGCGTCACCGGCGTGCCGCTTCGCCTGCCGGCGTCGACGATCGCCTTCAACACCCGCAGGAACGGCACCGACAGCGCGTCGAACCGGTTGGCCATCGTGGTGTTACCGCGGTCGGTCGCCATCACGAACTGGAACAGATCGTTCGATCCGACCGAGACGAAGTCCACCATGGTCATCAATTCGTCGAGCTGCCACAACAACGCTGGCACCTCGACCATCACGCCGAGCTTCAGCGTCGTCGGCAGCAAATGGCCGTGGCGCGACAGATGGCGAACCTCGACATCGATGATCCGACGCGCCTGCACGATCTCGCCGAGCTCCGTCACCATCGGCAGCATCAGCTTCAGTTCGCGTCCCGCGGCCGCCTTGAGCAGCGCCCGCACCTGCGTCTTCAACAGGCCCGGCCGGTCGAGCGTCAGGCGGATGGCGCGCCAGCCGAGCGCCGGGTTTTCCTCGACCCGGGCATTCTTGAAATAGGGCAACACCTTGTCGCCGCCGATGTCGATGGAGCGGAACGTCACCGGCTTGCCGTTGGCGGCCTGCAGCACGGAGCGATAAAAGTCCTCCTGCGCCTCGGCGCGCGGGAAGGTCGACGCGACCATGAACTGCAGCTCGGTGCGGAACAGGCCGATGCCGGCGGCGCCTGAATCCGCCAGTTGCGGCAGGTCGACCAGCAGGCCCGCATTCATCATCAGGTCGACCACGACGCCGTCCCGGGTGGTGTTCGGCTCGTCGCGCAGTTCGCGGAACATCTGCTGCCGCCGGGCCCGGAACCGCACCTTTTCGACATAGGCCTTTTCGAGGTCAGACTGAGGCCGCAAATGCACCAGGCCGACATCGCCATCGACGATGATCTCGTCGCCATTGTCCGACATCGACACCGCGCCCTTGAGCTGGCCGACGACGGGAATGCCCATGGCGCGCGCCACGATGACGACGTGGCTTGTCTGTGCGCCGTCCTCGAGCACCAGGCCGCGCAGCTTGTCGCGCGGATAGTCGAGCAGGTCGGCGGCGCCCATGGCGCGCGCCACGATGATCGAATCCTTCGGCAGCGCCGACGCCGTCTCCTCCGTCGAGCGGCCCATCAGCTGGCGCAGCAGCCGGTTTGCCAGATCGTCGAAATCGCTCATCCGCTCGCGCAGATAGGGATCGGTCATGTTCTGCATGCGCGCGCGCATGTCGCTCTGCACTTTTTCGACCGCGGCTTCCGCCGTCAGCCCGTTGCCGATCGCTTCGTTCAGCCGCCGCACCCAGCCCTGGTCGTTGGCGAACATGCGATAGGTTTCGAGCACCGCCCTGTGCTCGCCCTCGAACGCCACCTCGCGCCGCGACAGCATGTCGTCGATCGACAGCCGCACCGAACTCAGGGCCTTGTCCAGCCGCTGCGATTCCTTGCCGCTGTCCTCGTTGAACAGGTTGGTGACGACGATGCGCGGCTCGTGCAGCACCACATGGCCAAGCCCGATGCCGTCATTGAACGCCAGCCCGTCGATCCGCACCGGCCGCGTCATGTCGAGTTCAAGCCCCGGCCGGGTCAGCCGCATCAGGCCGCCCGATGCGATCATCTCGGCGATCACCATGGCGGTGGTTTCCAGCGCCTCGATCTCGTCGTCGAGATAGATGCGCATGGTGCGGTTCTGCACCACCAGCACGCCGAGCGTGCGGCCGGCGCGCAGCACCGGCACGCCGAGGAAGGAGTGATAGACCTCTTCGCCCGTCTCCGGCAGGTAGGCGAAAGCCGGGTGCTTCTGGGCGTCGGACAGATTGAGGGCCCTGGCGCTCGCCGCGATGGTTCCGACCAGACCCTGGCCAAGCCGCAACTGGGCCTGGTGCACGGAGCCGGGATTGAGACCTTCGGTGGCGTAGAGTTCGAGCACGCCGTCGGCGCGCAGCACGTAGAGCGAGCACACTTCGGCGACCATCGCCGCGGCAATGTCGCGCACGATCCGGTCGAGCCGTTCCTGCGGCTCGATCTGCATCTGCATCAGCTCGCGCAGACGCTTCAGCAAATGGCGTGGGCCCACCTTCTTCTCGGGCATTCGGCGCCCCTCAAAGAGTGTTTCGACGAGCGGGCAAACCGGCCTGACGGCCCGCCCCGCGATTCGAGACTGTTACGTCTCTATTGCTTATCGAGACCGTAGACCGAATGCAAAGTCCGCACCGCCAATTCGGTATAGGGACCGTCGATCAGGATCGAAATCTTGATCTCCGACGTGGTGATCGCGCGGATATTGATGCCTTTTTCGGCAAGTGCCTTAAATGCGGTCGCCGCCACGCCGGCATGACTGCGCATGCCGATGCCGATCACCGAAACCTTCGACATGCCGTCGTCGTGCTGAACCACGTCGAAACCGACGGTTTGCCTGCCCTTGTCGAGGATGGCGAGCGCCTTGGCAACGTCGCCGGAGGGAACCGTGAAGGTCATGTCGGTGCGCGAGCCGTCCTCGGAAATGTTCTGGACGATCATGTCGACATTGATGCCGCCTTCAGCGAGCGGCCCGAAGATGCCGGCCGCCACGCCGGGGCGATCCGCCACCCGGCGGAGCGATATCTGGGCCTCGTCCTTGGCGTAGGCGATGCCGGTGACGACTTGCTGTTCCACGATTTCATCCTCGTCGCAAATGAGCGTTCCGGGCGGATTGAGAAGATCGCCCATGCCCGGAGCATCGGGATCGTCGAAAGAGGAGCGTACGAATGTGCGCACCTTGTGCACCATTGCAAGCTCGACCGACCGCACCTGCAGCACTTTGGCGCCCAGCGAGGCCATTTCGAGCATTTCCTCGAAGGAAATCTTCGCCAGCCTGCGCGCCTTGGGTTCGATGCGCGGGTCGGTGGTGTAGACGCCGTCGACGTCGGTGTAGATGTCGCAGCGGTCGGCCTTGACAGCCGCCGCGATGGCGACCGCAGACGTGTCCGACCCGCCGCGCCCCAAGGTCGCGATCCGGTTGTCGGGGCCGATGCCCTGGAACCCGGCGACGACAGCGACCTGGCCTTCGCCGAAACGCTTGATCAGGAACGAGCCGTCGATGTCGGTGATGCGCGCCGCGCCATGGGCGTTGTCGGTCCTGATCGGTATCTGCCAGCCTTGCCAGGACCGCGCATTGACGCCGATCGACTGCAGCGCGATCGCAAGCAGACCCGACGTCACCTGCTCGCCCGACGCAACGATCGCGTCATATTCGCGCGCGTCGTAGAACGGCGCGTCGCCACCCGACACCTTGGGCATGTTCTGCACCCAGCCGACCAGTTCATTGGTCTTGCCCGACATCGCCGAAACGACGACCGCGACCTCGTGGCCGGCGTCGACCTCGCGTTTGACGTGCCGCGCCACATTGTGAATGCGGTCGAGGTCGGCGACGGAGGTTCCGCCGAACTTCATGACAATGCGAGCCATCGCGGCTTGACCTGCTACCCCGGGCGAGAACCCGATTGACTGAAATTGCTGCGCTTAATCGAAAGCGGGGCCTGCATAGACAAAAGGCCAGCCGCCTGCAAGATGGCCGACATCGCCGGGAAGGGCCGCGCCGCCGCCCCTTGTCCAATCACGGAGACCGTCATGCCTTCAGTCATCGCCCAAACGTCAGCCATCTTAGCCCTGTCTGTCATGAGCTTGACGTCTACATTGCCAGCCGCGGCCGAACCGCTCGTCCTCGTCAACGCGAAAATCTACACAGTCAACCCGGCCGATCCGATCGCGCGGGCTATGGCGATTGACGACAAGGGCGTGATCGCGGCAGTCGGTAGCGATGCCGAGGCCAGGGCGGCCGCAGGTCCGGGCGCGCGCGTCGTCGATCTCGGCGGTCGCCTCGTCCTGCCCGGCTTTCAGGATGCGCACATGCACCTGATCGAGGCCGGCGTGAACCAGGTTCTGTGCGAGTTCGAGCCGTTCGACGACCTCGACGACACGATGGCGACGGTCGAAGACTGCATGAAAGATAGCAAGAGCGAATGGGTTCTGGGCTCCGGCGTCAGCATGACCAACCTGCTCGACCAGGATGACAACCCGATCGCCTTGCTTGACGAGATCTCGCCAGAGCGGCCGGTTCTCATCCTCGACGACATCGGCCACGGCGCATGGGCGAATTCCATCGCCATGCGAGCCGTCGGCTACGATACTTTGAAAGGCAATCCGCCCGGCGGCATCATCTTGCGCGACAAGAAGACCGGCAGGCCGAACGGCGTCGTGCTGGAAAACGCACAGCAGAAGCTGCGCAACCTGGCCTTTCCGGATACGGCCGCCAACCGCGATTTTGCCTACAAGGCGATGCTGCGAACGCTCAAGATCATGGCGAGGAACGGCATCACCACCGTAAGCGACGCCGGTGGCTTCTGGCCGCAAGGTCACGTCGAGGCGTGGCGACGCGCCTTGCGGGAAGGCACGCTGACGGTCCGCGCCTCCAATGCGCTCTACGTGTATCCCGACATGCCGTTTGACGAACAGATCGGGAAGCTCAAGGCTCTCTATTCGAACGATCCGTCGAGCCTGCTTCGCTTCAACCAGGCCAAGATCTACGTCGACGGCATTCTTGAACAGCGCACCGGCGCGGTTCTTGATCCCTACAAGCCCGGCGCCGGCATCGACCACGGCTACGAGCGCGGCTTCGAGTATTTCGAAGGCGATCTGCTGAAGCGCTATTCGACCACCCTGGCCGCGCTCGGCTTCCAGTTGCATTATCATGTCACCGGCGACCGCGGCGCGCGGCTTGCCCTCGACGCGATCGAAGCGTCGGACCCGGCGCCTGGCCCGCACCGGCTGACCCATCTCTACCTGGTCGACAGGGCGGACGACGCCCGCTTCAACAAACTCGGCGTGGTGGCGGATTTCCAGCTCGCGCCGAGTTCGCTCGATCCGGACTACGACACGTTCATCCGCGACTTCATCGGCGATCGGGCCGACGATCTGTTGCCCGCCGGCAGGCTGGCGAAGGCAGGTGCGCTGATCGTGATGAGCAGCGACTACGACGCCGACGAATTGTCGCCGCTGGTGAAGATGCAGGCGGCGCTCGAACGCAAGAAGGACGGGCCGGCCGATATCGCGACAGCCATCCAATGGATGACCATCAATCCAGCAAGGCTGCTGAAACAGGACCGGACGACCGGGTCGCTCGAGCCTGGCAAATTCGCTGACATCGCCGTCATCGACAAGGACATCACAATGATGAAGACTTCGGGCATCGGAGACGCCATGGTCGTGGCGACCCTGCTGCAGGGCAAACCGGTCTTCGACGCCAAGAAACTGTTCGGCAAATAGGCTTTCAGATCAGCAGGGCCGCCGCCAGGCCGGCGAAGGCCGCGGCGATCGCGATCATGTAGAGCTGCAATGTCAGCCTGTAGTGGACTGCCGGCTGCGCCTGCGTCCTGTTGTCCAGCAGCCGGTAGAGCACCACCACGAACAAGAGGACGCTGGCGCACAGCGTCGCGAAGATCAGCCAGTCGGAGTCCGTCGATACGGCCGGTTCGTTGGCGCTCTCGTCGTGGGCGGCCCAATTGGCCAGGAAGGCGAGCAGGAAACCGAGGATGATGCCGAGCGACGTCACCATAGGCTGCCGGAACGGCGCAACCTCGTTTTCCAACCGCTTGCGTTCGCCCTGATCGTCGCCTGCCGACATGTCGCCCTCCCTCGGATTGCCGACATTATTGCGAACCGGCGCCGCTCGACAACGGGATATGCGGCCGGGACATCGTGCGGCCTTGACTTTCGAGGGCTGCCGCCCGAGTTCATGACCCGGACAAGGAGAGTTTCGATGGCCGAGGCGAAGCGCACGACCATAGACGCAGGCGAAGTCGAGCGATTTTCCGCGCTCGCCGCGGAATGGTGGAACCCGAGCGGCAAATTTCGCCCGCTGCACAAGTTCAACCCGGTTCGCCTGTCTTGGATTCGCGACCAGGTCGCCGGCCATTTCGGGCGCGATCCTCGTTCGCCGCTGCCCTTCGAAGGCCTCAGAATCCTCGACATCGGCTGCGGCGGCGGCTTGTTGTGCGAACCTATGGCGCGGCTGGGCGCGCAGGTCGTCGGCGCCGACGCTTCCGAAACCAATATCGAAGTCGCCAAACTCCACGCCGCCGAATCGGGCGTGACGGTCGACTATCGGGCCACGACCGCCGAGGGGTTGGCCGACGCCGGCGAAAAATTCGACATCATCCTCAACATGGAAGTGATCGAGCATGTCTCCGACCCGGCCCTGTTCGTGTCGAAATGCAGCGAGATGGTGAAACCGGGCGGCCTGATGTTCGTCGCCACCATCAACCGGACGCTCAAGGCGCTCGGCCTTGCGATCATCGGCGCGGAACTTGTGCTGCGCTGGCTGCCGCGCGGCACCCACCAGTTCAACAAGCTGGTTCGCCCCGAGGAGATGCACGGTTGGCTTGCCGACGCCGGCATGAAGATCACCGACAGGACCGGCGTGGTCTACAACCCGCTCGCCGACCGCTGGCAGAAATCCACGGACATGGACGTCAACTACATGGTTCTCGCCCAGCGCGCCTAAGGCGCGTCGCGGCCTCGGACAGATCAGTTCCGGTCTTCGGGCAATACCGGGATCGGCAGGAAGGGCACCCCGTCCTCGGCCAGCGATTTGACGTCCTCGACATTGGCTTCGCCATAGATGCCGCGCGCCTCGGCCTCGCCGAAATGGATTCGCCGCGCCTCCTGCGCGAACTTGTCGCCGACATAGTCGGCATTGTCCTTCATCTTGTCGGCCAGCGCCCTGATTTCCGACATGATGCGCTTCTGCTCGGCATTGGCGGCCAGCGCCATGGTTTCCTTCCTGCGTCCCGTCGACACGGCGGGCGCCATCAGCGACTTGCCCACCGTCTTCGATGCGCAGGCCGGGCATTCGACAAGGCCGCGCTTCGACTGGGCGTCGAAATCAGCGTTGTCGCGGAACCAGCCCTCGAACTCGTGGCCGTTGTCGCAATGGAGGGAGAAATGGATCACGACGCCGCTTTCAGCCCGACGCCTGCTTTCGCCACATCGACCGAAAAGTCGCGCGCGTTTTTGAGATTGGGGATCTTCTTGCGCGCCTCCGCCGACGCGGCCGTATCAACCTCGGCGTAGACCACGCCCGGCTCCGCATTGTCGGCCTCGGCCACGACGCGGCCCCACGGGTCGATGACGATCGAATGGCCGAACGTCTCGCGCCCGTCCTCATGCAGCCCGCCCTGCGCGGCCGAGATCACCCATGCGCCGTTTTCGATGGCGCGGGCGCGAAGCAAGGCGTGCCAGTGGGCCTCGCCGGTCTGGCGGGTAAAGGCCGCCGGGGTGGTCAGCACCTGCGCTCCGGCAAGGGCCTGGGCGCGAAACAGTTGCGGAAAGCGCAGATCGTAGCAGATCGACATGCCCAGCCTGGCGAACGGCAGGTCGGCGACGACGGTGCGCACGCCCGGCTCATAGGTCGCGGATTCGCGCCAGCTTTCGCCATTGTCCAGATCGACGTCGAACATGTGGATCTTGTCGTAGGTGGCGACCACCGCGCCGTCCGGCCCGATCAGGAAAGCGCGGTTGGCGACCTTGCCGCCGGGCGCGGCGACGGCCGTCGAGCCAACATGGATCCACACCCCGAGTTCCGCCGCCAGTCGTTTGGCGGCGGTCGCGATCAGGTCGGTTTCGCCGTCGCGCAGCACCGCCTTCAATTCGTCCCTGTTGCGCATCAGCGCCCCGGTCATTTCCGGCGACTGAATGTATTCGGCGCCGTTTGCGGCGGCCTCGCGCACCATTGTCTCGAATGTTTCTGCGTTGCGTTCGACCGACATGCCCGAACGCATCTGGATTGCGGCTGCCTTGAAGATGCTCATGCGCGATTGCTCCTAACGCGCCAGCAGCGGATCAAGCTTGCCGGAGCGGTCCAGTTCGAAAAGGTCGTCGCATCCGCCGACATGGAACTCGCCGACAAATATCTGCGGAAAGGTCGAACGGCCGCCGGCGCGCTGGATCATCTGCGCCCGCAGTTCCGGCGAAAAAGTCGCGTCGTGCTCGGAAAAGGCAACACCCTTGTCCGTCAGCAGCCGCTTGGCCGCGGCGCAATATCCACAAAAGTCGCGCGTGTAGATCGTTACTTCGGCCATGACGCCCTCTTGTCCTCACCCCGCTATATAGAGGTGGTTCCTTCGTCCCGGAAGTCCCCGGGCAGGACGCGCGAAAATGTGAGGACGTCGATGCGGGCCACGCCGGCCTTGCGCAAAGCCTTGGCGACCGCCGACACCGTCGCGCCGGTAGTGTAGACATCGTCGACGACGAGCACCTTGCGGCCCTGAACCTCGATCTCGGCGTCGGGCGCGATCCTGAACGCGCCGCGAACATTGTCCTGGCGCTGGCGCGCGCCGAGCCCGACCTGCTGCTGCGTCGATTTCACTCTCGCAACCACTGCCGCGTCGAAGCGACGCCGAGTCAGCCTGGCCACCCAGCGCGCCAGTTCGGCCGATTGATTGAAGCGGCGAACGAGAAAGCGCCGCCGGTGCAGCGGCACCGGCACGATCACATCGGCGTCGGCGATCAGTTCCTCGCCGGCCCGCGCCATCCAGCGCGCCATCCACGGCGCAAGGTCGGTCCGGTCGCCATATTTGAGCCGGTGCACCATCTGTTTGGCGACGCCGGAATGCGCAACCGCGGCGCGCGCCCGGTCGAATGGCGGCGGATTGGCGATCGCGTCCGCCGACACGATGCCCGGTCCCATTTCATGGCTGAACGGAATGCCGAGCACCTCGCACCAGGGCCTTTCCAGAAACCGCAAGCCGCGCCAGCATGCGCCGCACAATGTCCCGGGTTGGCTGACGATGCGGCGGCACCCGCCGCATACCGGCGGAAACAGCAGCCTCGCCGGCCACAGCGATACATTTCGGACAAGGCTCTTGATCTCGGGCATCGGTTCGGCCACCTGAGAGACAAGCCAGGCTACCACGCCGCGGACTGGCGACAAAGATTCAACAGGCAGGGACAGGTTCGCTGGAACAGATTGTCGACCCTCGGCTGGCGCTCCAACGCAAGCTCCGCGCGGCGTCCAGGCCTGTCGCCGGTTCGGACTTTCTGATCCGCGCGGTCGCCGGAGACTTTGCCGACCGGTTCGCAGCCGTGGCGCGCCGCTTTCCCGACGCAGCTCTGATCGAGACGCCGCACGCCGCGGTGATCGACGTCTTGCGCGCCTCGGGCAAGGTCGACCGGATCGTGGAGATCGCCGCCTCGCCGCTTTTGAGCGCAACCTCCGATCCGGCGCTGATCGCGGGCGACATCCTGCCGCTGGCGCCGTCCTCGGTCGATCTGGCCGTATCGCTGCTGGCGCTTCATGAGGCGAGCGATCTGGTCGGGCAACTGGTGCAGTATCGGCTCGCGCTCAGGCCCGACGGCCTGATGATCGCCGCCTTGCCCGGCGCCGGCACACTGGCCGAACTGCGCGAAAGCCTGCTCGCGGCCGAAGCGGAATTGTGCGGAGGCGTCAGTCCCCGGGTGATGCCGTTTGTCGACATCCGCGACGCGGGGGGGCTGCTGCAGCGCGCCGGCTACGCGCTCCCGGTCGCTGACATCGAAACCGTCATCGTGCGCTACGACACGATGTTCGGCCTGCTGCGTGACCTGCGCGCCATGGGCGCGACGAGCGCCCTCAACGCCCGTTCCCGCCGCCCGGCGACGAAAAAGCTGTTTGCCCGCGCAGCCGAAATCTACGCCGAACGCTTCTCCGATCCGGACGGGCGCATACGCGCAACGTTTGCGATCGTCTGGCTGTCAGGATGGGCGCCGGATCCGTCGCAGCAAAGGCCGGCGCGGCGCGGCTCGGCGACGATGACGCTGATCGACGCGCTCAAGGCTGGAAATGGGGACGAGGACGCGTCATAGGTCGATGTGTCGGGACGTGTTGTCGTCGGTTGGAAATTTTCTAGTGCAGCGTCTCTTGGAGCTTGCGGCTCGGATTCGCCAGCAGGTCTTCAACCGAGTTGCCGACCATGCTGATGCTCGCGACGATCACCAGCGACAGCGAAACGATAATCACGGCGTATTCGACCGACGTAACTCCGCGAGTGTCATTCAGGAAACGTTTGATCATCCGCACGGCATGCCCCTTTCTCGGCGCAAACTACCAGTCACACATTAATGAATGCGCACCGACAAAGGCTAATTCCAGATTGGACAGGGGTCAGCAATTTCCGCTGCGAACGCCGTTTTCGCCGATCACGCAGATGGCACGCGGCGATTCCTGCAGCACGCTGCGACGGATCGTATAGCGACTGCCCTGCTGCACGCTGCCCGTCGTCATCGTGTCGACCCCGGGCGATCCGACGAATTTGCGCGTCTGGTTGTCGACGATCGGCGCAAGGATCAGCGCCAATGCAACCGCCGCCGAGCCAAAAAGCAGGGCGAACCGCAATGCGCCCCCGCCGGCAATGCCCAAAAGCGAATCGCGGTTGTCATCCCGAGATGTCCAATCCGACTGTCCGTCCATGACCAAACCCCAAACCAACGCCTGCACACCGTGGAAACAGCGCCACATCGTTGAAATTTGTCACGTTTGGCTAAACGTTCGATTAACGCTGATCGGCCGCCGGACGATCTCTACAAAAGATCGATCAGGAACGGGATCAACGGCTCGTCGGCGGGAGGCATCGGGTAATTGCGCATGTCTCGCGGCCTCACCCATTTGATCTTCTGGCCCTCGAGCCCGGCCGGGATGCCTTCGAAGCGCCGGCAGACATAGAGCGGCATCAGCAGGTGAAAGGTCTCGTAGCGGTGGCTGGCGAAGGTCAGCGGCGCCAGACAGGCCGGCTTCGTCGCGATCCCGAGTTCCTCGGTCAGTTCGCGCACCAGAGTGTCTTCCGGCGACTCGCCCGGCTCGACCTTGCCGCCGGGGAATTCCCACAGGCCGGCAAGCTGCTTGCCTGCAGGGCGCTCGCTGAGCAGCACCCGCCCGTCGGCGTCGACAAGGGCGCAGGCGGCGACAAGCAGCAGCTTGAAAGGCGTCGGCTCGTCGCTCATCGCGCCGCCGCCGGCTGACGGTAGTGGTAGCGGTAGACTTCCCTGAAGCCGATCGACCGGTAGAGGCCGATCGCCGCCTCGTTGTCGGCCTCGACCTGCAACCAGGCGACGCGGGCGCCGCGCATTCGCGCCCACTTGACCGCCGACAGCACCACGCGCCGGCCAAATCCCTTGCCGCGCTGGCTGAATGACGACGCCACCTGGAACAGGCCGGCGAGCTCACCGTCGTGGACGCAGATCGCGCTGGCGACCGGCCTGTCGCCGTCCTCAAGCAGGAAAAGGCCGCTCTCGGGCTCGATCGAACTGACAACTTGCGTCAACCCCGGACGAACAGACGGCTCGAAATCGTTCACCGTCATCGCCGCCGAAATGAAGCGCGCGGTGTCGCGCAGCGGAATCTGGCTCATCACCTGTTCGAAATCGATCTCTTCCAGCGCCTGCGTCATGACGAGCGACTCGTCGAACCGGGTCCAGTTCTCGGCATCGAGAAATGCGCGCACCGGTGCGCCGGCCAGTGGCGACACGCGAAAGGTCAGTGGTCTGCCAAAGGTTTCGAACCGGTGCGCAGCAGCCGCGATGCGCGGGCCGATATCCTGGCAATCGCCGGGGTCGAGAACATTGATCGAGTTCAGCCGTTTGGCCGGGTGGCCGCCGGTGAGGCGGATCAGCCAGGCCCTGTCATAATGCAGCGTCGCCGCCGGCCAGGCGCGAAAGCCCGCCGCCTCGAAGCGGCGCACCGTCGGCAGAAACGGCTCGATCAGCTGCGCCGCCATCATCAGGAACGGTAGTCGCCGTTGATAGCGACATATTCCTTGGTCAGATCGCAGGTCCACACCGTCGCCTTGCCGCCGCCGATGCCGAGATCCGCCCGGATCGCGATCTCGTCGCGCTTCATGTAGGCCGATGTCCGCTCCTCGGAATAGGCGGAGTCGCGCTCGCCCTTGTGCGCAAGCCGGTTGTCGCCGAACCAGATCGATAACCGGTCGCGATCGGCCGGTTCGCCGGCCTTGCCGACGGCCATGACGACGCGACCCCAATTGGCGTCCTCGCCGGCGACAGCGGTCTTCACCAGCGGCGAATTGGCGATCGACAGCGCGATCTTGCGCGCCGACTTCGACGATTTGGCGCCGGTCACCGTCACTTCGATCTGCTTGCGCGCGCCTTCGCCGTCGCGCACCACCTGCAGCGCAAGGTTTTTCAGCACCTTGTTGAGCGCCCTGCGGAACGGCGCCAGCCGCGGATCCCTGGGGTCGGTGATGGGCGGCGCGCCTTTCGCCTTGCCGGTGGCGAAGATCAGCAGCGTGTCGGATGTCGAGGTATCGCTGTCGACAGTCACCGCGTTAAACGTCTTGGCCGTTCCCTTCGACAGCATCTCCTGCAGCGCCGCCGCCGCGATCGGCGCGTCGGTCGCCACGAAGGACAGCATCGTCGCCATGTCGGGGGCGATCATGCCGGCGCCCTTGGCGATGCCGTTGATCGTCACCTCGACATCGCCGAGCAGCGCCTTCTGCGTCGCATATTTGGGATAGGTGTCGGTGGTCATGATCGCCTTGCCGGCTTCGTCCCAGCGCGCCGGTTCGGCCGATTTCGCCATCTCCCCCAGCAGGCCGGTGAATTTTGCCGGGTCGAGCGGTTCGCCGATGACGCCGGTCGACGCCAGGAACACCTCGCCTTCGCCGCATCCGGCCGCCGCCGCCGCCGCCTTGGCCGTGGCCGACGTCGTGGCGCGGCCCTTCTGGCCGGTAAAGGCGTTGGCGTTACCGGAGTTGACCACAAGCACGCCCGCCTTGCCGCCGGGCAGATTGGCGCGGCACAGATCGACGGGCGCCGAAGGGCATCTGGAGCGTGTGAAGACGCCGGCGACCTCCGTCCCCTTGTCGAAAACCATCACCAGCAGGTCGGTGCGGTTCCGATATTTGATCCCCGCTTCGGCGGTCGCGATCCGCACGCCGTCGATGGCCGGCATCTTGGCGTATTTCCTGGGTGCAAGCGGGGAGACTGAATGGGACATGGCAAGGCCTCGAATGAGCGCGGGATCGACCAGTGGCACCGTTTGCCAAAAGGCCGCGCCAAGCGCAAGGCGGCGCGTCAAGGAAGGGCGCGGCGGGGCAAGTCCGAACGCT
>APMI01016784.1_pt1 | contig 18531 bp, 21 predicted proteins | sample 667938 | NCBI WGS metagenome assembly APMI01 (sample SAMN01084076, study PRJNA167559) | wastewater metagenome | biome: Wastewater | place: Denmark: Ejby Moelle, Odense | collected 2011-11-28 | reverse complement strand
TACAATGGATATCAGTAAAATTCCGGTCGGCAGAGATGTCCCGAATGATGTAAACGTCATTATCGAAGTTCCAATGGGTGGCGAACCTATTAAATATGAAATTGACAAAGATTCTGGTGCGATGTTTGTTGATCGCTTCCTTTATACTCCAATGCGCTATCCAACTAATTATGGTTTCATTCCGCACACTTTATCAGGTGACGGTGACCCAGTTGACATGCTTTGCGTTGGCCGTCGCCCGCTAATCCCTGGTTGCGTATTGCGCGTTCGTCCAATCGGCGTTCTTTTGATGGAAGACCAAGCAGGTATCGACGAGAAGATTCTTGGCGTTCCAGTTCCAGATCTTACTGCATTCCACGACAAAACACAGAACTATACCGATGTTCCACCAATTCTTTTGTCACAAATCGAACACTTCTTTGCGCATTATAAAGATCTTGAACCAGGCAAATGGACCAAAATTCAAGGTTGGAAAGACCGTGATTTTGCAAAGAACCTTATCTTGGAAGGTGTTGAACGTTACCAAGACTACATTTCAAAAAACAAATAATTCAAAGCCCCCTTTTAGGGGGCTTTTTTATTATTCAACAATTAATGAGACAATTTTTCTAACTATTGGCAAAATTACTAAAAGCACGGGGAATGCAATTATCCAAGAAAGCATCCATGCAGAACCCCAATAGTCAAATACATTTTGGTTAAAGCCATTTGCACGTAAAAGACTAATCATACTAACAACGCATGTCATAAGGCATGACAGGATTAATGGCATGATTAATGGCGCATATTTTGATGGTAGTTTTTTCATTTTTACTCCGTAAGAAATTAGTTACAGGTCAAACCAATGCATAGCCCGCAACATACAGGTTATGCGTTGATTGACGTAAACGCTTACGGAAACCCAATATATGATTGAATGGGTTACGTTATTTTAATATCGCAAACAATAAAACTTTGCAAGCCCATTAAAACCCGATTGGCTTTCCAATGGGGCAAGTCGATGAAATTGTTTTTTGGTTGCCCCATTTAAGGCCACCTTGTTCAAGGCAATAATTTTCGGCCTTGATGCCCAATGATTTGCCGTAATCATAATAGCCACCATGATTTTGAATAATCTTAGTGCAGTTTTCGTCCATCTCGATATTAGATAGCGTAATCGCCGGCTGATAACGATTTGAATATTCGCGAAGGTTTGCCGAAGCATGCTTCAATAATTCATCGCGCGACAATTTTGGATTGCGGCATTGATATTTCCATAATTCAATAACTGATGATTGCTCAACGGCGCACATTGCCTTTACAGCAGCAGTTTTTGCATGGTTATTTTCGGCATAATATGTCGGACGCTCACAACAGCCACCAACGATCACCAATATTCCAATCGCGCCCAAGCATTTTAACATATCGCACCCAATAGTTTCCGCCTTTATAGCTTATAAAAACGCTAATTAAAGGATGCTTTTGGTCGCGGTTTATTCGGTAATTACTTCCAATAGCTTTTTAACATTTGGCAAAATCACCAAAAGCGCAGGGAATGCAACAATCCACGACGTCATCCATGCGGTAATCCATTTACCCATAAACTCATCGCCAAAGCCATAGCTTTTTAAAATCGAAACCGCGCTTACGATACAAGTCATAAAGAAGGTAACGATAAACGGCATAAGCAAGAAATTATATTTTGCGGGTAATTTTCTCATGGTACTTTCCAAATTTGATTACCACACAAAGATATAGCATAAGATTACGTATGCAATGATTGAAATTTTATACAATCCATACGAAATTGAATATTTATTTAATTCTCTTTACGATAATCGTAAAGTTCGCCTTTAATCGCCGCCCATGCCGCCATTGTTGGTGAGCAAAGGTGGGTCATTGACCCCCTGCCCTGACGACCTTCAAAATTACGGTTTGAGGTTGACGCACAACGTTCGCCCGCTTTCAATTTATCGGGGTTCATACCAAGGCACATTGAACAACCAGGTTCACGCCATTCAAACCCTGCGGCGGTAAAGATTTCGTCCAAGCCTTCTTCTTCTGCCTGATATTTCACCAGACCAGACCCCGGAACAACCATTGCCCGCACGCCATCCGAAACTTTACGACCCTTTGCAATTGCCGCAGCTTCGCGCAAATCTTCGATACGCGAATTGGTGCAAGAGCCGATAAATACGCGGTCAATCTTCACACCTTCGATTTTTTGCCCGCGTTCCAGCTTCACATATTCAATTGCGCGATCAAATGTTTCTTTGGCACCCTCGGAAAGATTTTCACCAGTAGGGACAATTTCATCAATCGCAATCGCCTGTTCTGGGTTGGTGCCCCATGTCACCATTGGCTTGATTTTGCTGCCATCAAGTTCAACAATAATATCAAAATGCGCGCCTTCATCGGAATGCATGTTTTTCCAATGATTAACCGCCAAATCCCATTGTCCAGCTTTTGGTGAAGATGGTCTGCCGCGAAGATATTCAAAAGTCTTTTCATCCGCCGCAACAAGGCCGGCACGTGCGCCCGCCTCAATCGCCATATTGCAAAGCGTCATGCGGCCTTCCATTGAAAGGCTTGTAATCGCATCGCCCATAAATTCAACGACCGAACCCGTACCGCCAGCAGTGCCGATTTTGGCAATAATCGCGAGTGCAACATCTTTGGCAGTTACACCTTTTTGCAATTCGCCGGTTACGCGGATTGCCATATTTTTCATTTTGCGCGCCCGAAGGGTCTGGGTCGCAAGAACATGCTCAACCTCAGAAGTGCCAATACCATGCGCCAATGCCGCAAATGCACCGTGGGTTGAGGTATGGCTATCACCACAAACAATAGTCATACCCGGTTGTGTGCGCCCCTGTTCAGGGCCAACAACGTGAACTATGCCGTTATTAATATCGCCCATCGGGAAATATTCAATGCCATATTCGGCAACGTTTTTGGTAAGGGTTTCAAGCTGCAATTTAGCTTCAGGGTCGGTAACACCTTCAATACCCGCTTCTTGATTTTCTGTTGGGGTATTGTGATCTGCTGTTGCCAATGTCAATTCAGGGTGCGCAACCGGGCGATTATTTGCACGCAAACCTGCAAACGCCTGTGGAGTTGTTACTTCATGAATCAGGTGAAGATCAATGAATAGTAATGCGTCACCGTTTTCGGTCGCAGAAACAAAGTGATTATCCCAGATTTTATCGTAAAGTGTTTTTGGCGTTGAATTTGTCATGTGTTTTTCCTGTATGCCTAATAACTAAATGTTGCTATTAATTCAATATTGGAAATGGCAAGATACATAATTATAGGCCAAAACAACGGTAAAACGATGAAACTAAACCTTAAAACAAAAGGTTTTACGCTAAAATATTCCAGACCCTTGTTATTTTTAGGGCTATCGTTGCTGTGTCTTATGTTTTTCGGGGAAAAATCAACGATTTTAAAAGTTGACAATGATTTACAGCACAAACAAGCAGTAGATGATTTATTCGCCCAAATGCGCGCCGCAGACAATGCCACAAATGCCGAGGCTGCTGAAATGCAGCTTTTTGCCGAAATCTCTAAATCTGGTTCACCATCAATTGATTTATTGATGGTTGAGGCCATGACAGATAATCAAAATGGTGATTTACAGACCGCTTATGAAACCCTGCAAACAATAACGCAAAGCGCGCCAATGTTCGCCGAAGGCTTTAACCAAAAAGCCAATGTTGAATATCAACTTGAATTAAAAGATGATGCTTTTGTTGATTTACAAAAAACAGTTGCGCTTGAACCACGACACTTTGCGGCATGGGCGGGATTAGGTGCAATTTATGAAGAACGTGGTGATTATAAAAACGCCTTAAACGCATATAAAAATTCGGCATATTATAACCCGAACTATGATGAGGCCACGCGCGGCATCTTTCGCATTGAAACGCTTACCAAAGGTGTAATAATGTAAATTATCTGTTGCCAAAGCTTGCAAGCCGGCAAGAAAATGTGCAATTCGCACAGATATTATTTTAGGAGAATTCCAGCATGAGTTTTGAAGAAAGCGATATTGTCGCCCCACAATCTCTTGATATGTCATCAAAAGAGAAATTGAAACTTTATGTTTCTAAAATCGAAAATCTTGAGGCGGAAAAAAGCGAAATCGCAGAACAACTCAAAGAAGTTTATGCCGATGCTAAGGCACTTGGTTTTGACACCAAGGCATTGCGCAAAGTAATCGCACGTCGCAAAAAAGACGCCAAAGCGGTTGCCGAAGAAGAAATGATGCTTGATTTATATCTTCACGCACTCGGTGAGATATAATAAATTGCAATACTTCCACCCCGTATCATTACGGGGTGAAATTATATTTATCCTAAATATTTTATGGTATTTGCCCATATTCCAATAATAATTTTATTCGCTAAACTATTAATATGGAAGATGGGCTTTATAAAAAAGACGAAAAACTTATTAAACGTGCACGGTCTTACATTAACCGCGTAAAGAAACAGTCTGCCTCCAATAATATCGAGCTTACGGAATGGGAGGGGGAATTTTTATCATCCCTTGATGAGCGCCTCGAAAAATATGGCAAAGCATTCAATGATCCTGACTTGGGGGCAATGAATGCACCATTATCATTACGCCAAGGCTTGAAATTAAAACAAATCCGCAAAAAATCTTTAGGCGAAGAAGATGCCCCACCCTTTAAAAAAGCAAAATCAACATTAAATAAAAAACCTAAAACTATTAAAGCCAAATCGGCATTAAAGGCCAAAACGACTTTAAAAAGAAAATCCCCATTGCGAACCAAAATAAAAACGCCAACAAAAATACGAGGGTAAAATGCTATTTAACAAAACATCGTTGCCAGAACCCGGACAGGCACTTGCCGGACGCTCAAACCCATTAACAGTTGAACCAACCCATTTTGTAAATGGAAAATCAATTTTTGCGCCATTTCCAGAAGGCCTAGAAACCATATATCTTGGCATGGGATGCTTTTGGGGTGCAGAGCGCAAACTATGGCAACAAGACGGGGTTTATGTAACCGCCGTTGGTTATGGTGCGGGCCTTACCCCTAACCCAACCTATGAAGAAGTTTGCACAGGCGGCACAGCACATGCCGAACTTGTGATGGTTGTATATAATCCGAAAATAATTTCATTAAATGAATTATTGAAGGTATTTTTTGAAAACCATGACCCCACACAAGGCATGCGCCAAGGTGGTGACATTGGCACACAATACAGAAGCGGCATTTACCCAACCACAGACGGGCAAAAAATCATCGCCCAAAAAGCACTTGAAGAATATCAGGTTGCATTAACCCGTCATGGTCTTGGCCAGATTACAACAGAAATCAAAGAAGACATCACATTCTATTATGCCGAAACATATCACCAACAATATCTGGCAAAAAATCCAGATGGTTATTGCGGGCTTGGTGGTACTGGCGTTTCATGCCCTATTGGACTTGGAATTTAGAACACGAAATATTTATTCCTTTTTTATTTTTTAGGTTAAGCACCATATAGAAGCCATATCCTATTCATAATAACCTCTCACTAGGGACGAAAACCATAAAACCTAAACTTTGCCACTAAAAATTTGCAATAAAAAATTTGAAAGTGGCAAAACAGTTTGAAAGGAATTCGATATGTTTAGCGAAAGAATTAAAAGACAGGCTTCATTAGGTGGCGCGATTGCGTTGACTGTTGTCACGATTGCCACGGCCTTTGCGCCGCAAACCGCGGCTGCACGTTCTTATGATGGTTATTGCTATCAAAAAAATTCAAATACGCGCACCAAAGGCACTGTAATTGGTGCGGTTGCTGGTGCTGTAATTGGTTCTAATGTAGCGGGACATGGTAACAAAACCGAAGGCTCAATATTAGGTGCCGTTGTTGGCGGTGTTGTTGGCTCCCAAGTCGGGGCACAGGTAAAAGAAACCAATCGTGCCAATTGCATGTCAAACCGTTATTATATTTATAATAGCGGATATTATGCGCCGCCTCCGCCACCAAAAGGCTACCGTGTTGCATATTTTTATGACCGTCCACAAGGCATGTATTATGTGAAACATAAACATGGACATGGTAACCACAGACATTAAACATAAGTGAATAAATGCCAAAATACGACATTATTCTGAATATTGCTTCGGGAACCGCACAAAGTTTGGGTGCGGAAAATCTTAAAGTAATGATAGAAAATTCCGGCCTTGAATATGGGGAATTAATCCTCTGTGAAGGAACGGATATGGATAAAAACCTCGAAAAACTTATCCCATCCCCCTTACCATTATTAATTGGTGGCGGGGATGGGACCATTCGTTATAGTGCGACAAAATTATTGCCGCGTAAGAAAGCTTTTGGGATTATTCCATTTGGAACGATGAATCTTTTGGCACGTGACCTTGGGATACCAACCCAATTAGAAGAAACATTGGCCTCATATAAACAAGGTTATGATGAGGCAATTGTTGATGCATCTTTTGTAAATAATGAATTATATCTTTGTGCGGCAAGTATTGGAACAATGCCATCAGCATCACAAGTTCGTGAAGAAAATCGCGAAATTCCCAATATAATTATGTTTCCACAATTATTCTTGCACACATTAAGCGAATTCCAACGACTAAGTAGAAAACGAATTTATCTAAATGTTGATGGCCGAAAATATAAATTTCGCTCCCCCGCAATCGTAATTTCTAATAATAAATTTACCGAAACAGAAGGTGCAAGCTTTGATAATTTTAAACGCGGCTCTTTGAACGATGGCTTATTGGCAATTTATGCCACAAAAACCCAGAATATTTGGGATCATCTACGCTTTTTGGGAAAATTATTATTGGGAAACTGGTTAAAGGATGAAGGCCTTAAAAAATGGGAAGGCAAACAAATTATCCTAAATACAAAATCAAGACGTGAAAGGGTTTCAATTGATGGTGACTTGATTGAACTTCAAACGCCAATCAAGTTCACCATTCAAAAAGGTGCGCTAACTTTATTGCAACCGCACCAAGCTGTGGCTAGCGCCTAATATAGACCATATTGGTTGGGCGGGTTTTGTAATAAACAATTTTATAGCCATCCGGTGCAGGTTTCGCATACATAGATGTCGATAAAATATAATATTTATCTTCCAAACATTTGGTTTTGCTTTTCTTTACCACGCCACCAATTTGGCTTCCGGCAACACCACCCACCGCAGCACCAATTAGCGTGCCGCCGGTTTTATTACCTTTTTTAGAAACTGCATTACCCAATGCCGCGCCAGCAACTGCACCAATAATCGTGCCTTTAGTTTTTGTATTGTCACTAGGATTTACAGGTTGATAGCAGTAACCGTCATAGGTCTTTGCACTGGCCACGGTTGCAACAAACAAAAGAGCCGCCGCACCAGCAAAAGTCGCAATACGGGTGATATTTGCATTATTCATGATATATCCTCACTTTAATAGAAATGTCCCACTTGATTATACGACCGTTTGAATGATTATTATGTTAAATATAATTAATAAAAAAGCCCTGCTTATTTGCAGGGCTTTTTAAAAGCAATAATTGTTTATACTTTGAAAATTATCAGAAAAATGCCTGTAAGCCTGTTTGTGCACGTCCCAAAATAAGGGTGTGAACATCATAAGCACCTTCGTAAGTGTTTACGGTTTCAAGGTTTACCATGTGACGCATAACTGGGAATTCATCAGAGATGCCGTTTCCGCCATGCATATCACGTGCCATGCGGGCGATATTTAACGCCTTTCCACAATTGTTGCGCTTGATAAGTGAAATCATTTCTGGCGCCATATTATGTTCATCAAATAAACGACCAACACGCAAACATGCCTGAATACCCAAGGTAATTTCAGTCATCATCTCAGTTAGTTTTGCTTGATAAAGCTGGTTATTTGCCAATGGGCGATTAAATTGCTTGCGATCTAGGCCGTATTGACGCGCCGCGTGCCAACAAGCTTCAGCAGCACCCATTACACCCCACGCAATGCCATAACGCGCACGGTTAAGGCAGCCAAATGGCCCTGATAGACCTTCTGCATTTGGCAAAAGCGCATCTTCAGGTACTTCAACATTATCCATTACGATTTCACCGGTAATAGATGCACGAAGTGATAATTTACCTTCAATTTTTGGTGCGCTTAAACCCTTCATACCTTTTTCAAGGATAAAACCACGAATTTTGCCATCATGGGCATCAGATTTTGCCCAAACCACAAAAACATCGGCGATAGGTGAATTTGAAATCCACATTTTAGCGCCATTAATCACGTAACCGCCATCAACCTTGGTCGCCTTGGTTTTCATACCACCTGGGTCAGAACCTGCATCTGGTTCAGTTAAACCAAAGCATCCGATATATTCACCAGTTGCAAGTTTTGGCAGATATTTCTTACGCTGCTCTTCAGAGCCATAAGCATAAATCGGATACATAACCAATGAAGATTGCACCGACATCATAGAGCGATAGCCAGAATCCACACGCTCTACTTCACGTGCAACCAAGCCATAAGAAACATAAGAAGCGCCAACACCACCGTATTCTTCGGGAACAGTTACGCCAAGCAAGCCTAGCTCACCCATTTCAGTAAAAATTGCCGGATCGGTATATTCTTTACGAAAAGCATCACGAACACGCGGTTGCAAAGCCGATTGGCAATATGCATTCGCACTGTCGCGTATCATTTTTTCTTCATCAGTTAATTGTTGTTCAAATAGAAATGGGTCTTCCCAGTTAAATTTATTCTTATCAGCCATTTTGCTCCGCCCAAAAGATGTAAAATAAACAAGTTTTTTTGTTATAACAACCCACCTAGACCTATTTAAAGACAGTATCTTTACGACTTTTTTATTTTTTGCCATGCGCGCGGTATTTTATACTTAGTTCAGACACTCTAAGTTTTGAATATAACAAAAATAAGGAGTTATGTGATGTTCTCAACCGCAACCGAACTTGCCGCAAAAGGCACAGCCGCCTTAGCAAAACACGATATTGAAAAAGGCGCAAAAAGACTTAGAAGCAAAGTCAAAAAAGCTATCGATGACGCAGAAGAAAAAGTTACTGATGATAATAATGTCGTGACTGATCTTGCTGATGGCGCAAATAAACTGGGCGAACAAATGCGTGCATGGTTCGACAATGCATCTGTTCAAGCAAAAGATAATGCAAAAAAAGTTGAAAGCCAAATTAAAGCCAAACCCGTTGAATCTTCATTGATTGCTCTAGGTGTTGGCGTAGTAATTGGCGCATTATTAACCCGCAAACCAAATTAAACTTTAACATAAACATCTGGAACAGAATATGTTTAAACTAGCACAAATCATTGAATTGCTTTTAAATAATGGACGATTGTCACAATCGTCGCCATATTTGAAAAATATTGTCGGTAACCTTGCTAAAATTATTCTGTTCGGGATGTTTGCAATCTTGATGTTCATTGGATTGATGGGCTTTGGCTTTAGTTATATTTACCTAACCCTAATCCACAATGGTGCGCCGGTTTATGTGGCGATATCAGCGATAATTATACCAGTAATCTTAATGATGGTGATTGCCGTGCTTTTAATGCGAAATATTTGGCTTGAAACATCAAACAATATTGCGCATATCTTTAACTTTCAGGTTCCTATTGGCGATCAAATTCAAAATGTTGCCCATAGTTTCCTTCGCGGGTTATTATCGCCCAATCAAGCGTCTTCTAAATAGGTGTTAAAATGAAAAAACTTGTAATCTTTATCGCTTTTCCTGCCCTAATGCTTTGCTCTGCATGTAATACCGTGAAAGGTGTTGGCAAAGATGTGACGGCCGTAGGAAATGCAGTTACCCACGCCGCGGACGAAGCAAAACCAAAAAAATAAACGAATAAATTAAAGTTTATGGTGTAATTGAACCTAAAAGTTCAATTACACCAATTTTATTAGATAAGGTAAAAATGGGCAAACCATTAAAAGTCGTGAAATATAACAGTCAAAGCAGGGTTTATTACCAATTGCTGATGATTACTGTGCTTTTCATGTCTTTCTTTGGGTTTTCGCTTTTTTTATCTGGCGCCTTTAACAAGGTCAAAAGCGCAGACGATAAACTGGTAAAAGAATACGAGCTTACTCGTGCATATCGCCGCCTTTATGTTGATCTATTAAATATGGAAACCGGGGTTCGCGGTTTTCAAATTACAGGCTCACAAGCATTACTAGAGCCATATACAACGGCAAATGCAAAACTTACAAACGACCTTGATCTTGCGAAACAGAAAGCAAAAGAAATCCCTGGCGAATATCAACAAATTGAACATTGGGAAGATTCAATAATCAATTACGCCAGCCTACTCGATGCGCAGGTTAAAAATAAAAACAATTATCGTGATGCCATTCCATCTGCGGCTGACTTAATTCAACAAAAACAATCAATGGATATGCTTCGTGATCAGATAGGCAACCGAATAAATAACAAATTATCCGAGATTGAAAAAACTTATATTGAAAATAACAAACTGTCACGCAACTATTCAATCGCCATTATTTTTGGGAACATTATGTTCTTTGGCCTTTGCGTTGGGGCCTTTATGTTCATTTTACGCCGAGAACGGGCATTAATGCATGCGGAAGAGCGAATAAAGAAAAGTGAAACATTATATCGCACAGTTCTTGATGCGGTAAATGATGGCGTATTTGAATATGATATTGACACTAGGAATATATTTCTTTCACAAGCCCATCAAAATGCATTGGGATATGATTTTCATGCAAGTGGTGTAGATGCCGAACAATATTCACACCATATTCACCCTGATGATATGCCAAAATTTGCCGAACAAATAACTGCGATGATTGCCGGCGAAAGAAATTCTTACCAAACAGAATTACGACTTATGCGCGCCAATGGCGAATATGTTTGGCATATGTCGCGCACATTCTCATTAAGAGATGCAAGCGACCGCGTTACAAAAATTGTTGGCATTAATGTAAATATAGATGAGCAAAAGAAACGTGAAATAGAGCTTGAACATCTTAATGCCGAACTTGAAACCTTTACCTATGTTACATCTCATGATTTGCGCTCACCACTTGTTAATCTCAAAGGCTTTTCAAAAGAATTACAATTCTCGATAAAAGATCTTGATAAAGAGATAGAAAAAATCACAGACAAGATTGATAAAAATCACCAACAGCAAATCAATGAAATCATCCATAAAGACATTGGTGAGAGTGTTAATTTCATCATCTCATCAGTTGATAGAATGGATAACCTTACCAAGGCATTATTGGATTTGGCGCGTATTGGTCGCTATGAAATTAAGTTAGAAAAAATTGATGTAAAGCAACTTGTTGAAACCTGTGTTGATAGTTTGGGTTTTGAAATCAAAGAAAACAACATTGAATTAAGTGTCCATGATTTGCCAATAGTAGTTTCTGATAAAGTTGCACTTACCCAGATATTTGGCAATTTAATCGAAAATGCAATTAAATATCGTCGCGATGATATTACATCAAAAATTGAAATATCATGCACCACTGGCCCTTCCGAATATCGTTTTTCAATAAAAGACAATGGACGCGGTATTGATGATGCCGATAAGGGTAAAATTTTCGAACTTTTCCGCCGCGCAAGAAACGTTGGTCAAGTACGTGGTGAAGGCCTTGGCATGGCATATGTCCGTGCAACAATCCGTCGCCTTGGTGGTGACATTGATTTCACCTCCAAAGTTGGTGAAGGCACAAATTTTATTTTCACAATTCCAAAGAAACTCATTACTTCTGCAAGCAATACAACGCCTGAAGCAATTGAGACTTAAATAATATAGAGGCGAAAATGTTAAGCAGTACTGCAACCGCATTTGAAATTATTATGATTGAAGATGATATGGGGCATGCCCACCTTATCAAAAAGAATCTAGCACGCGCAGGGATTTGCAATAAAATCCAGCATTTTGACAATGGGCAAAAAGCGCTTGATTTCTTCTTTAATGAAGATAGCAATATGGATGCCGATAAATTACTCGTGCTTTTGGATTTGAACCTGCCTGAGGTTGACGGTTATGAAATCTTAAAACGGCTAAAATCAGACACCAGAACAGATAAAATTCCGGTTGTAATTCTCACCACCACTGACAACCCGCGCGAAGTAGATAAATGTTATGAGCTTGGCTGTAATGCTTATGTAACCAAGCCAGTTGAATATGATAATTTCTCAGAAGCAATTCAAAAACTTGGTTTGTTATTGGCAATTGTTAAACTACCAAACATAAAGCACGATTAAAAGTTAATGCCTAATTCACCATTAAAATCAATTCTTTATATTGAAGATGATGAGGGCCTTGCCCGCCTTTTACAAAAGCGACTTGCCCGTAATAATCTTGAAGTAACTATTGCAGAAAGCGCAGAAGCGGCAAAAGCAATCATTTGTGAAAATGATTTTGATTTGATCTTGGTTGATTATCATTTACCGGGTCAAGATGGCCTTGATTTTATCCGTGAATTTTTGGAGAATGGCAACCAAATCCCCGTAATCCTTCTCACCGCTGGTGGCGATGAAAGGCTTGCCATTGAGGCATTGCAAATTGGTGCGGCTGATTATGCTGTAAAAGACGTGTCGCAAATTTATCTTGAACTATTGCCACAAATCATGTCTTCGGCATTTACTAAATACCGTCTGCAAAAAGAAAATGAAAGACAGCGCGGAGAACTTGAAAAAGCTATGATTGCTGCAGAAGCGGCCAATCAAGCAAAAACAGTTTTTTTGGCAAGTATTAGCCACGAAATACGTACCCCTCTAAATGTTATCAGCGGTCTTACCTATGCTTTGATTAAAAAACTTGATGACCCTGAAATACAACGTATTCTAAAAACTATTGAAAATAATTCACAGGCATTGCGGCGTCTAATTGATGACCTCCTCGATATAACTAAAATTGAGGATAAAAAAATCGAGCTTGAAGAGGTTCTATTTCAATTTACGGAAATTTTCGATAATATTGAGAACTCTTTTGGCGCACAGATAAGTGGCAAGGGCCTTGATTTAATACTTGAAAATAAACTGGAAAATCAAACATTCTGTGGCGACAAGTTTCGTATAATGCAGATTGTTAACAACATGGTTTCAAATGCCATAAAATTCACTGAAAATGGATTTATAAAAATTATTGGCTTGCCATCAGAAGAGGGTATCACTCTTAAATTCCAAGATAGCGGTAGTGGCATAGAACCTGAAAATCTTGAGAAAGTTTTTGACAAATTTACCCAAGCCAATGCCTCAATCACAAGACGCTATGGCGGCACTGGGCTTGGTCTTACAATTTCAAGGTCATTGGCACAATTTATGGGTGGCGATTTAAATGTTGAAAGCAAGCTGGGAAAAGGCACGATTTTCACCCTTACACTACCGCTTGAAATAGATAAAAATAAAGCGAATATTGAATCCATAAATGATGATGCAGATAATTTCAAAAACGATAAAGGCACAGTCTTAATTGTTGAGGATTATCTTCCCAATGTAATGGTTGCCGAAATGCTTTTGGCAGAATTTGGCTATTCAACCCAAGCAGTGAATTCCGGCGAAGATGCAATCGATGTGGTGGCCAACAGCTCAAAGCCCTTTCATGCCATATTAATGGATATTGAAATGGACGGCATTGATGGCTTTGAAGCCACAAAAAAAATTCGCGCTATTGAAGCACAAAAAGGCTTCAAAAATTTAATTTACGGGGTAACTGCCCATGGTCTTGCTGGTGACCGTGATAATTGTTTAATTTGCGGTATGGATGATTTTATTGCAAAGCCAATTGATCCTGAAACCCTTCGCATAAAACTTGGAAAGCAATAAAATGTCCGATAATAATGATTTAACACGGCGAATGTTTTCATCATTTTCGCACGATTTAAAAACACCTTTGGCATCGATTATTGGTTCTTTAGAAGTGCTTAGCATGATGCACACCAAATTATCGGAAGAAAAACGTAATATTTTAATCGAAACTTCATTAAAAGAAAGCCACCGCTTAGATCGGTATGTTTCAAATATACTTGAATTATCGAAACTTGAACTAGGGCTGGTTACTAAACGTATTGAACAGATATATGTAAAAGAAGCCATCGAAGACGCATTATTGCTTGCTGGGCGTCTCAAACACAAAGCATCAATCAATCTTTTGAATATTGATAATGATACAATTATCAATTCTGATTTGAAACTTTTGGCGCGAATGATTGATATAATTATCGAAAATGCCGTAATCCACTCTGCAGACGGCAATGATGGCGAAAATGTAAAAATTGATATTTGGTTTGAAAATAAAGATGGAAAATCAATTCTTGTAATTCGGGATTATGGTGTTGGTATTCCGCTTGAAAGTTTCGGCGAAATATTTGAAAAATATTCCCGCATTAAACAAGCAGATAAAAAAAATACTGGCACTGGACTTGGGCTTTCAATTGCCCGCGAAATTGGTAAACTGCTTGATATTGAAATATCGGCATCAAACCACCCTAAAGGTGGAGCCATTTTTGAAATGCTATTCAAATAACAAAAAGCACGGAAAATTCCGTGCTTTTCATTTTAGATTTTATCATTATGAAATTGTTAGAGCGGTGCCCCAGAACTTTTACCTGTAATCATTCGGTAAACCAGTGATACCACAAACAGCACTACAAAAACCGCTGTTAGAAATTTGGCAACTGCGGCGAACGAGCCAGCAAGACCACCAAACCCGAAAAATCCGGCAACAATCGCAAGAATGAAAAATGTTATAATCCAGTTTAGCATCTTAAACTCCTAATATTTGATAGGAGAATAATTTTTTTTAGATTTAATTACGATTATTTAAAACTCGTAATAAAATTAAAAATGGATAAAAATTAATCGTTCAATACTTCCATGCGATAGCCAATACCTGATTCTGATACTATTAGTTCTGATACATCGCCATAAGCACCAAGTTTGTTACGCAATTGCCCAATATAAACGCGTAAATACTGAACGTTATCAGTATGCGCAGAGCCCCAAACATCTTTCAAAATATTGCGGTGAGTAAGCATTTTGCCGCGATTAGTAATAAATAATCGCAATAAATCATATTCTTTTGGGGTTAGCGAAACAAGATTGTCACCATAGAAAACTTCATGTCGAACCAAATCAATTTTTATCGGGCCATTTTTAATTTCACTATCGCCAACTTCTTTGATGGCTGCTTTACGCAACGCTGCGCGCACACGCGCGAGCAAAACCTCAACATTGAAAGGCTTGGTAACATAGTCATCGGCACCAGCGTCAAGCAATTCAACGGCTTCTTCCTCTTCCGGTCGTGCAGTAACTACAATAACCGGTGCATTGGTCCATTGGCGGAAGGTTTCCAATGCCTCTTTACCCTCAATGTCTGGCAAACCAAGATCAAGTAAAATCAAATCTGGTTTTACAGATGCCGTCATACGTACCGCTTGTTTTCCGGTTTCGCACTCAATAACTTTGAACCCACTTTCAGTAAGGAACAAGTCCAACATTTTGCGGATTTGAGGTTCGTCATCGACAATCAATATAGTATTGCGTTTTTCTTTCATTTCACGGCCCATTAATTCAACAGTGACCAACTATTAACCTTTAGGTCAAACTAATCAACTACTCAAAGATGCGTCTTTATGGATTTTTTATTTTTATTCTTACAAGACAAACATATAACTTATGTGCCACACCAAATTTAAATGTTATAATCGCTGGCAAAGGGTAATTAATGCGAATAATTCATCTATCAGATATACATTTTGGTGCGGCAAACGAGAATACTTTAGAGATTTTACGCAACAAAATTATCAAATCTGCACCTGATTTATTAATCATTAGCGGTGACATCACACAAAATGGCTACCAAAATGAATTTATTGCCGCCGAAAAATATTTCGCATCAATTCCAATTAAGAAATTCTTTGTACCCGGCAATCATGACATGCCCCAATGGGAAGTTTTCAGGCGCATAACACAGCCGTACAAACTATATAAGCGGCACATCAACCAAGATTTAGAGCCAATTTTAATTGATAATGATGTGGTTATTATCGGGCTTAATACGGCGCGCGTCATACTACCTGATAATAATTGGGCGAATGGTGCAATTTCGAAATCGCAGATTAATAAGATACTACAAATTCGTAAAACGCATGCAAAATCAAAAATTATCCTTGTTGCCCATCATCCAATTAATAGGGTTTTAGATGCGCCAATCAAATACAAGGTTTTTGGTGCAAAGGCTGCACTTCTCGCAATCAGGCAAGCAAAAATAGATCTCGTTCTAAGCGGGCATTTACATAAACCCGCGGCACAAAAAATTCATGACACATTGTTTATCACCGCACCATCAGCAGCATCATACCGCGCACGTGGATGCAAAAATGGTTTTATGGAATTTGAAATTACGCCCAAAGCAATAAAAATCAACGAAGTTGATTTTTAACCGAAAAAGTCGCGTAATAATTCGCAAAACTCTTTGGTTTTCTCAATTTGCGTCCAATGCCCGCAACGCCCAAAAACATGCAATTGCGATTTATCAATTAATTGATTCAAACGTATTGAGTTTTCAAGCGGAATAACCAAATCATCACGCCCATGTATTACCAATATTTCGTGCGGGATGTGTTTTATCTTTTCATCATCAAACGCTAGTGCATCAACCCATCTTTGACGGGGTGCCGGAAACATTGATGAAAAGCTTTCTTGGAAACCTGGGCGAATTGATGCCTCATAGCGAAGGCGTGCTAATTCATCGTTTACCAAGCCACGGTCATACGCAAAAATATCAAGCAATTTACGCATATTTTCTATTGATGGCTCGTAACCCCAGACATCATCAAGACCTTTTGAAATTGGAAATGAAACCCCAACGCTTCCCATAAGCACGATTTTACCAACGCGCTCTGGATGTTCTATTGCCATCGCTAACGCCATTGCGCCGCCAAATGAGTTGCCGACAAAATGTGCTTTTTCAACACCCATTTCATCCATTATTTCGACAAGTTGGTTAGTCCAATTTTCACGATTATAAACTTCACCCGCTTTACGCTCTGTAAAACCAAAGCCAGCCATATCAGGGGCAATAATTCTATATTTATCTTTTAATTCAGGAATCACAAGCCGCCAATTCGCCCATGCAGAAACCCCCGGGCCAGAACCATGAATAAAAATCACATTTTCGCCAACACCAAAATCCAAGACATTATTCTTATGGGACTTGGTAATAATTTCACGACCAATTTCAGGTGATTTTTCCATTAATATGCCCCTTCGGTAAATTCATTATCAGGATTTTTAAATTCGCTAACAAGCTTGCGTGCGGCATTGGAAAGCAAAAGCGTATCAACACCAATTGCCGCAAAATTTGCCCCTGACGCAATATATTCTTTTGAAACAAAATTATCAGCAGAGAGGAAGCCCGCAAATTTACCAATATTTTTAACCGACTTTATGCCGTTTAAAATCGCATTTTTTACGTCAGGATGATTTGGTTGCCCCAAAAGCCCCATGGATGCTGATAAATCAACTGCACCAAAGAAAATGCCATCAACGCCTTCTGTTGCAGCAATTTCTTCAAGATTTTCAAGCCCTTTTACGGTTTCAATTTGTAATATGAGGCAGATATTATCATTTGCCTGCATTAAATATTGTGGGTCACTTCCCCATCTTGCAGCGCGCGCAATACCGGCACCAACACCACGAATACCTTGTGGTGGATAACGTGTAGCAGCAACAATATTTCGTGCTTGTTCAGGTGTATCAACCATCGGAATCAAAAGATTTGTTACACCAATATCAAGCAATTGTTTGATTAAGACCGCATCATCCTTTGGTGGGCGCACAATTGGCGCAATATCATAGGCGGCAATTGCCTGTAATTGCCCTAAAATAGTCCGCAAATCTATTGGCGAATGTTCACCATCAAGCAAGAGAAAGTCAAACCCCGCACCAGCAGATATTTCCGCACTATATTGATCGGCCAGCGCCAACCATAAGCCATATTGAATATTGGAACGAATTGCGGATTTGAATTTGTTTTGCATGATGATGCCCTATTGAAATTTGACGGGGTAAAATAACCCCGCCATATTCATTGTAAATTACTTTAAAAGTATGTTTGCTTTACTTTTTAGGCATCCAAAGAGGTTTGATGACGGTAAGCCAGAAGCGCTTGTCATCACCCCCATAGTTCTTTTCAGATACTGTTTGGGTATATTTTGCTTGAACCTTAAAGGCACCAAAATCATAGCCAACCAATGGACCAATTGCTGTCTGGCTTTGTTTAAAGCCTGCCGCATTGTTCAAATCTTGTGACATGAAACCAACTGCACCCAATTCCCATTTTCCAAATGCTTTGGTCGCAGTTAAATCAAGGTTCATCCAATCTGGTGCACCTGCACTGTCTTTACCTGTACCATAAACCAAAGTTGCAGATAGGTCATAACCTTGTCCAAGATATGAAACCGCACCAATCCCTTGGAATGATGACCAGTCTCGACCAACATCAGAAGAACTTGGCAAATATGCACCAGCTTGGAAACCACCAAACCAACCATC
>APMI01019119.1_pt1 | contig 18542 bp, 17 predicted proteins | sample 667938 | NCBI WGS metagenome assembly APMI01 (sample SAMN01084076, study PRJNA167559) | wastewater metagenome | biome: Wastewater | place: Denmark: Ejby Moelle, Odense | collected 2011-11-28 | reverse complement strand
TACCGCGTCGGCCGCGTCGCCATGTATCTGTTCTTCGTGATGGGGGCGATCCTGCTGGCCTCGACGGCGTCGCGCATCTTCCTCGGCGTGCCGATCAACTGGGCGCTGGAGATGTCGCAGTTCCTGCTCTCGGCCTACTACCTGCTCGGCGGCGCCTATGCGCTGCAACTCGACCAGCACGTTCGCATGGATCTGTTCTACAGCCAGGTGGCGGCGCGCAAGCGGGCGATCACCGACGCCTTCACCATCCTCTTCGTCATCTTCTACATTGTCGTGCTGCTGATGGGCGGGCTGTCGAGCACCAAATACGCGATCCAGTACGGGCAGAAGAATTACAGCGCCTGGGCCCCGCCCCTGTGGCCGATCAAATCGGTGATGACGGTGGCGATCTTCCTGATGCTGCTGCAACTGATCTCGACCTTCATCAAGGACATCGCGATCTGGCGCGGGAAGCCGATCACATGAGTTCGGAATTCATCACCCTGTTCATGTTCGGCACCATGATGGTGCTGCTGTTCACCGGCCAGCGGGTCTTCGGCGTGATCGGCTTCGTCGGTTCGGCGGCGGCGCTGTGGCTGTGGGGGCAGGGCTCTTTCGAGATGCCGTTCAACGCCACCTTCCAGGTGCTGAACTGGTATCCGCTGATCACCGTGCCGTTCTTCGTCTTCATGGGCTACATGCTGTCGGAATCGGGCGTGGCGAACGGGCTCTACCGGATGTTCCATGTCTGGTTCGGCTCGGTGCGCGGCGGCCTGGCGCTGGGCACGATCGGGCTGATGGTGCTGATCGCCGCGCTCAACGGACTGTCGGTCGCCGGCATGGCGATCGGCGCGACGATCGCGCTGCCGCAATTGCTGCGCCATGGCTACGACAAGGTGATGGTGACCGGCGTCATCCAGGCCGGTTCGTCGCTGGGCATTCTCATTCCGCCGAGCGTCGTGCTGGTGCTGTTTGCGATGATCGCGCGTCAGCCGGTGCTGGACCTGTGGCTGGCAGGCGTCGGGCCCGGCCTGCTGATGGCGGTGCTGTTCGGCGTCTATGTCTATGTGCGCTGCCTGCTGCAGCCGGAGCTGGGGCCGGCGCTGCCCGCCGAAGAGCGCGCCGAGATCACCACCAAGGAAAAATTCGCGCTGCTGCGCGCCGGGCTTTTGCCGCTGGCGATCTTCTTCATCATGATGGGCCTGTTCATGACCGGCGTCACCAGCCTGGTGGAATCGTCGGCGGTGGGCGCGCTGCTGGCGACGCTGGCGGCCTGGTGGGCGGGCAATCTCAACCGCGAGGTGATCGAGAACTCGACGCGCAACACGCTGGCGATCACCTGCATGTTCATGTGGATCATCCTTGCGGCGCTGTGCTTCTCGTCGGTCTATGACGGGCTCGGCGCGGTCAAGGCGGTCAAGGCGCTGCTGCTCGACACATGGCATTTCGAGCCCTGGACCATCCTGCTGCTGATGCTGCTGTCCTTCGTGGTGATGGGCATGTTCCTCGACGACACCGCGATGCTGGTGATCGTTGCGCCGCTCTACATCCCGCTGGTGATCTCGCTCGGTTTCAACCCGATCTGGTTCGGCATTCTCTACACCATCACCTGCCAGATCGCGTATATCACGCCGCCCTTCGGCTACAATCTGTTCCTGATGCGGGCGATGGCCCCGCCGGAGATCACGCTGATCGACATCTACCGGTCGATCGTGCCCTTCGTGGCGCTGATGGTCCTGGCTCTGGCCCTGATCATGATCTTTCCGCAGATCGCACTGTGGCTGCCGTCGCAGGTGACGGGGCGATAACCCGACGTCGATATCTGAAATGAAAACAGGAGACTGAGACATGGAAGACCGAAAGACGATCAGCAAACGCGATTTCCTGAGAAAATCCGTTCTCACCGGCGCTGGCGCAGTCGGCGCGACCGCGCTGGCGACGCCCTATGTCAAGGCGCAGTCGCCGATCAAGTGGCGGATGCAGACCTATGCCGGGCCTGCGCTGGCCGATCATGTGGTGAAGAACTCCATCGACTGGTTCAACAAGGCGGCGAATGGCGAGATGGTGATCGAACTCTACACCGCCGACCAGCTGGTGCCGCATGGCGAGCTGTTCCGCGCGGTGCAGTCGGGCACGATCGACGCGGCGCAAAGCGACGACGATTCCGCCGCCGCGCCTGTCGACGTCAAGGTGTTCGGCGCCTATTTCCCGCTTGCCGCGCGCTATTCGCTCGACGTGCCGGCGCTGTGGCACTGGCACGGGCTGAAGGAAATCTGGGAAGAGGCCTATGCCGAAATCCCCGACGTCACCTGGCTGTCGACCGGCGCGTGGGACCCGTGCAATTTCGGCACCACCAAGCCGATCAACTCGCTGGCGGACCTGAAGGGCCTGCGCGTCTACACCTTCCCGACCGGCGGCCAGTTCCTGTCGAAGTTCGGCGTCGTGCCGGTGTCGCTGCCCTATGAAGACGTGCAGCCGGCGATGCAGACCGGCGAGCTCGACGGCGTGTGCTGGTGCGGCATCACCGAAATGCACACTGTCGGCTGGGCCGATGCGCTGAAATATTATCTCACCAATCCGCTGTCGGGCGCGTGGGCCGGCTCCTATTTCGTCAATACGGCGAAGTGGAAGGAAGTGCCCGAGCACCTGCAGCAACTCTATCGGCTGGCGATCGATTCCTCGCATTATTATCGCCAGCACTGGTACTGGGCGGGCGAGGCCAACTACCGCAACACCGGCAAGCTGCAACTGACCACAATCCCGGCGGCCGAGTGGCAGCAGGTCGAGGACGAGGCGTTCAAATTCTGGGACGAGGTCGCGAAGCAAAGCCCGCGCTCGGCGAAGGTCGTCGAGATCATCAAGAAATACAATGAATCGATGAACAAGGCCGGCGCGCCCTACCGCTACAGCTGACAATCGACGATCGGCCGGGGGCGACGCATCGTTCCCGGCCGCACCATCCCATTTCACGGAGCGCCATGATGGCCGGCACTATGTCGTTTGAAGAGTTGAAGAAAGCGATCGCCGCCGGCGAGATCGACACGGTGCTGTGCAGCGCGGTGGACATGCAGGGCCGCCTGTTCGGCAAGCGTTTCGTGGCCTCCTATTTTGCCGAATACGCCTACGAGGAAACGCATGGCTGCAACTATCTGCTGACGGTCGACATCGATATGGAGCCGGTGCCGGGCTACAAGGCGGCAAGCTGGAGCCAGGGCTATGGCGACTTCGTGCTGAAGCCCGACCTGTCGACCATTCGCAAGGTGCCGTGGCTAGAGAAGACGGCGCTGGTTCTGTGCGACCTGCAGGACCACCACAGCCACAAGGACCTGCCGCATTCGCCGCGCGGCATCCTGCGCAAGCAGATCGCCCGGCTGACCGAGCGCGGCTATGTCGGCTATTTCGCCTCCGAACTCGAATTCTATCTGCTGAACGAGAGCTATGACGCGGCGCGCGCCAAGCACTGGCGCAGCCTGCAGACGGCGTCGCCCTATATCGGCGACTACCAGATCGGCATCACCACCAAGGAAGAAAGCTATATGCGCCGGCTGCGCAACGAACTGACGGCGGCCGGCATTCCGATCGAATGCTCCAAGGGCGAGTGGGGACCGGGCCAGGAAGAGATCAATGCGCGCTATGACGAGGCGCTGTCGATGGCCGACCAGCACGTGTTCATGAAGAACGGGGCCAAGGAGATCGCCGACCAGGAAGGCAAGGCCGTCACCTTCATGGCGAAATACAATTACGGGCTTGCCGGCAATTCCAGCCACATCCACAATTCGGTCTGGAGCAAGGACGGCAAGCCGCTGTTCTTCGACAAGAACGCCAAATGGACGCTGTCGGAACTCGGCCAGGCATGGTCCGCGGGCCAAATCAAATACGCCAAGGACTTCACCTGGTTCCTGGCACCCTACATCAATTCCTACAAGCGGTTCCAGTCCGGCACGTTCGCGCCGACCAAGATCATGTGGTCGGAAGACAACCGCACCGCCGGCTTCCGGCTGTGCGGCATGGGCTCCAAGGCGATCCGCATGGAATGCCGCATCGGCGGCGCCGACCTGAACCCCTATCTGGCTTTCGCGGCGCTGATCGCGGCGGGTCTGGCCGGCATCGACGAAAAACTGTCCCTGCAGGCGCCATTTGTCGGCGACGCCTACCAGGCGACGAAGTTGCCCGAGATTCCCAAGACGTTGCGCGCCGCCACCGAGACCTTGGCGAAGTCGAAAATGCTGAAGCAAGCCTTCGGCGACGACGTGATCGAGCACTATGTGCACACGGCCAACTGGGAACAGATGGAATATGATCGCCGCATCACCGACTGGGAACTGCATCGCGGCTTTGAGCGGTATTGAAAAACACACACACATAGCCTAAAAACACTTACAAACACACTGTAGGTGCAATATGGGCAAATATGAGCCGTTGAATGCGTTTCTCAATGGGCAGAAGGGAGACCGGGTCCCAATGACATTCGCCGAGATCGAGCAAGTGATTGGCGGCAAGCTTCCGCCCTCGAAGATGCACCGGGCATGGTGGAGCAACAATCCCACCAACAATGTGATGACGAAGGAATGGCTCGAGGCCGGGTATGAGACTGAATCGGTCGATGTGGCAGGGGAGAAGTTGGTGTTCCGCCGCGTCAAGCATATTGAGGGCGAAATGGTGCATCAGGGATTTTCCGAGAACGCGCAGTCGCCGTTCGAAGGCAAGGCCCGGCCGTTGCATCCGGGCTTCGGGTTTATGAAGGGCTTGATAACAATCGAGGAAGGATACGATCTTACCTCGCCGGACGATGAAATTTGGGACCAAGGCTATCTGGGAGAGGACAGGAAATGACGTCGCCGCGCCCGAACCTGCTCTTGGACACTTGCGCGCTTCTCTACGTCGCCGATGGCGCGAAGATGCAACCCGAAGCGCGGGCGGAAGTGTCGGAAGCTGCCTATGACGGCCGGCTGTATGTTTCGCCCATGTCGGCTTGGGAAATTGGAAAGAGCGTAAGCAAGAACAGATTGAAACTGCCGCTTGCTCCGCTCGAATTTTTCAATCGCTTCATGCGGCTGATGAAAGCGAAGCTGACAGAGGTGTCACCTGAAATCCTAGTGCGGTCATCGAGCCTTCCGGGCGCGCTGCACGGTGATCCCATGGACCGCATTCTTGTCGCCACGGCACGCACTTTGGACCTGGTGCTTGTTACGAGCGATGCGCCGCTGCTCAAATACGGCGCAGACGGAAACCTGCGCACACTTGCCTGTTGAACAAAGAGAACATCATGACTGAAACCATCAAGATCATTTCTCCCGTCGACGGCTCGGTCTATGCCGAGCGGCCGATCGCTTCCGATGCGCAGGTGTCGAAGGCGGTGGAAGCCGCGCGCGCCGCGCAACCCGCCTGGGCGGCGCTGTCGATCGACGCGCGCTGCAAATACATCCTCGCCATGCTGGAGGCGCTTGTCGGCATGTCGGACGAGATCGTGCCGGAACTCGCCCATATGATGGGCCGGCCGGTGCGCTATGGCGGCGAGTTCGGCGGGGTCAAGGAACGCACCCATTACATGGTCGAGATCGCCGAAAAGGCGCTGGCGCCGGTGATGGCGTCGAACCCGAAGGACGGTTTCCGCCGTTATGTGAAGAAGGATCCGCTCGGCGTGGTGATGGTGATCGCGCCGTGGAACTATCCGTATCTGACCGCCGTCAACACCATCGTGCCGGCGCTGATCGCCGGCTCGGCGGTGATCCTCAAGCACGCGGCGCAGACGCTTCTGGTCGGCGACCGTTTCGCCAAGGCCTTCGAAAAGGCAGGTCTGCCAAGAGGCGTGTTCCAGAACATCGTAATGAACCATGCGCAGACCGAAAAGCTGCTGGGGTCGGGCAGAATAGACCACGTCAACTTCACCGGCTCAGTGGCCGGCGGACGCGCGATCGAGAAGGCGGCGGCGGGCACGTTCATGACGATGGGGCTTGAGCTTGGCGGCAAGGACCCGGCCTATGTGCTGGCCGACGCCAAGCTCGACCACGCCATCCCGAACCTGGTCGAAGGCGCGTTCTTCAACTCCGGCCAGTGCTGCTGCGGCATCGAGCGCGTCTATGTGCACGAAAAGGTCTACGACGAGTTTGTCGAAGGTTTTGTCGAGGAGACGAAGGGTTACCGGCTCGGCAATCCGCTCGAGGAAGCCACGACGATGGGGCCGATGGCGCAGGCGCGCTTTGCCGACTTCATCCGCGAACAGAAGGCGGAAGCGCTGCGCGGCGGCGCCGTTGCGCACATGAACACCAAGGATGCGCGTGACAAGGCCGGCTCGCCTTACCTCCCAGCCGAGGTTTTGACCGGCGTCAACCATCAGATGAGCGTCATGCGCGAGGAAAGTTTCGGGCCGATCGTCGGCATCATGAAGGTGCGCAATGACGAGGAGGCGATCGCTCTGATGAACGACAGCCCCTATGGGCTGACCGCCTCGATCTGGACCCGCGACATGGAACATGCGGTGGCGATCGGCGACCGGGTCGAGACCGGCACGGTGTTCATGAACCGCTGCGACTATCTCGATCCGGCGCTGGTGTGGACCGGCGTCAAGGACACCGGCAAGGGCGCGGCGCTGTCGCAGATCGGCTACGACAATCTGACCCGACCCAAGAGCTATCATCTGAGAGAAGTTTAGTCGGTCGTCATTCGTCGGTCGTCGGTCGAAGGACAGGCGACGACGAGGGCCGGCGCACCACCCCTACGACCAACGACCCACGAGCAACGAACGACTCACATGACCAAACTCGTCTCCAAATGGAATTATCCCACCACCGTGCGCTTTGGCGCGGGACGCATTTCGGAATTGCCGGATGCGCTCAGCGCAACCGGCATCAAGCGGCCGCTGTTCGTCACCGACCCCGGCCTGGCGAAGCTGCCGGTCGTCGCGTCGACGCTGAAAATCCTCGACGAGGCCGGCGTCAAATACGGCGTGTTCTCGGACGTGCGCCCCAATCCGGTGGAGAGCAATCTTGTCGCCGGCATCGAGGTGTTCAAGAAGGGCAAGCATGACGGCGTCATCGCCTTTGGCGGCGGCTCGGCGCTGGATCTGGGCAAGCTGATCGCCTTCCAGGCCGGCCAAAGCCGGCCGGTATGGGATTTTGAGGACATCGGCGACTGGTATCTGCGCGCTGACGCGTCGAAGATCGCGCCGATCGTCGCCGTGCCGACCACGGCTGGCACCGGTTCGGAAGTCGGCCGCGCCTCCGTGCTTACGCATGAGGCGACGCACACCAAGAAGGTGATCTTCCACCCCAAAATCCTGCCGGCGATCGTCATTGCCGACCCGGGGCTTTCGGTCGGGATGCCGCCCTTCATCACCGCCGGCACCGGCATGGACGCGCTGGCGCACTGCCTGGAAGCCTATTGCGCGCCCGGCTTCCACCCGATGGCCGACGGCATCGGCGTCGAGGGCGTGCGGCTGGTGTTTGAAAACCTGCCGAAAGCGTTTGCCGACGGCAAGGACATCACCGCGCGCGCCAACATGATGGCGGCGGCCGCGATGGGCGCCACTGCGTTCCAGAAGGGGCTCGGCGCAATCCACTCGCTGTCGCATCCCATCGGCGGCCTCTACGACACCCATCACGGCATGACCAACGCCGTGTTCATGCCCTATGTGCTGGCGTTCAACCGGCCGGCGATCGAAACCAAGATCGAGCGGCTGGCAAGCTATTGCGGCATCAAGGGCGGCTTCGACGGCTTCCAGAAGGCGGTGCTGAAGCTGCGCAAGCAATTGAAGGTTCCGCACACGCTGCCCGACTTCATCAAGGGGCTGGAGATGGACAAGAAGCGCAAGGGCCTGATCGCCGACATGGCTATCGTCGACCCGACCGCGGGCGGCAATCCGGTGAAGCTGACCAGGAAGGCGGCGCTCGGAATCCTCGAGAATTCTATCGACGGAACGCTGTGACCTGTCGTTAGCCGGCGAAAAAATGACGCAGGCCGCGATTGCCTGGACCGGAGAAAAGGTCTTAACATCGGGTCCGCGCAGGACATCACCGGGGTTCATCCAACTGTCACGGGAAGTGGCTAACCGCGTCGCAGACGTCGAGTGACGTCCGTACCAAGGAGAAACAAATGAAGATGTTTATGGGGAAGATACTTTCGACGACCGCCGTCGCTCTTCTGGCGTCGTCGGCGATTTCGTCGGCGCAGACCGACATGGCGGCGCTGCAGGCGGCGGCGGAGGCCGAAGGCATGGTGACCACCATCGCGCTGCCGCATGACTGGTGCGGCTATGGCGATGTGATCGCCGGCTTCAAGGCGAAATATCCGAAGATTTCCGTCAACGAACTGAACCCCGACGCCGGCTCGGCCGACGAGATCGAGGCGATCAAGGCGAACAAGGACAACAAGGGCCCGCAGGCGCCGGACGTGATCGACGTCGGCCTGGCGTTCGGACCCTCGGCCAAGGCCGAAGGCCTGATCCAGCCCTACAAGGTCGCGACCTGGGATACGATCCCCGATGGCGCGAAGGACGCCGAAGGCCACTGGTACGGCGACTATTACGGCGTGATGTCGTTCATCGTGAACAAGGACCTGGTGAAGACCACGCCGACAAGCTGGGCCGACCTGCTGAAGCCCGACTACAAGGGCCAGGTGGCGCTGGCGGGCGATCCGCGCGCGTCCAACCAGGCGATCCTGGCGGCGCTCGGCGTCGGCCTGTCGCAAGGCGCCAAGGGCGGCAAGGAAGCCGGCGAGAAGGGCCTCGCCTATTTCGCCGAGATGAACAAGGCCGGCAATTTCGTTCCGGTCATCGGCAAGGCCGGCACGGTCGCCCAGGGCGCCACGCCGATCGTCGTGGCGTGGGACTATAACGCGCTGTCGTGGCGCGACACGCTCGCCGGCAACCCGCCGGTCGACGTTGTGGTTCCCTCCGACGGTGTTCTGGCCGGCGTCTACGTGCAGGCGATCAGCGCCTTTGCGCCGCACCCCAACGCCGCGAAGCTGTGGATGGAGTATCTCTATTCCGACGAGGGCCAGCTCGGCTGGCTCAAGGGCTATTGTCACCCGATCCGCTTCAACGACCTGGTGAAGAACGGCAAGGTTCCGCAGGAACTGCTCGACAAGCTGCCGCCGGCTGAATCCTACGACAAGGCCTATTTCCCGACGCTCGATGAAGTCAACGACAACAAGGCCGCGGTCACCGCCGGCTGGGATTCCGTCGTCGGCGCCAACGTGCAGTAATTGAAACGGGACGACCCGCTCCGTCGCCGGACGGGGCGGGTCGTTCGTCTGACACGATATGGCCGGACGCTTATGACAAACGCCGCCCCCGTCGCCCGCGACAGGACCAGAGCGCGACTGCCGCTGCACTGGCTGGGCGTCGCACCGTTCCTGCTGTTTGTCCTGCTGTTCCTGGTGCTGCCGACGATGAACATCGTCATCGGCGCGTTTCGCAACCCCGCCGGCGAATTCACGCTACAGAACATCCAGAACCTGTTCACGCCGTCGATCATGGCGGCCTACTGGATTTCGATCCGCATCAGCCTGGCCTCGGCGCTGCTCGGCTGCCTGATCGGCTTTGCGGTCGCCGCCGCGATCACGCTGGGCGGGCTGCCGCGCTGGATCCGCTCGCCGATGCTGACCTTTTCCGGCGTCGCGTCGAATTTCGCCGGCGTGCCGCTGGCGTTCGCCTTCATCGCCACCTTGGGACCAATCGGCCTGGTGACGGTGTTTTTGCGCACCCAGCTCGGCATCGATTTGAGAAGCCTCGGCTTCAACCTGCTGTCGTTCTGGGGCCTGACACTCACCTATCTGTTCTTCCAGATCCCGTTGATGATCCTGATCATCACGCCGGCGCTCGACGGGTTGAAGCGGGAATGGCGGGAGGCCGCCAGCATTTTGGGCGCTACAGGCTTCCAGTACTGGCGCATGGTGGCGCTGCCGATCCTGTTCCCGTCGCTGCTCGGCACTTTTGCGCTGCTGTTCGCCAATTCGTTCGGCGCGGTGGCGACCGCCATCGCGCTGACCGGCTCGTCGCTGTCGATCGTGCCGATCCTGCTGTTCGCCCAGATCCGCGGCGACGTGCTCGGCGACCCGCATCTCGGCTACGCGCTGGCGTTCGGCATGATCGTCGTCACAGGCATCGCCAACACGATCTATATCTGGCTGCGCGCCAGGTCGGAACGGTGGCAGAAATGAAGAAGGCCTGGGCATGGCTGGCGCTGTTTGCCGGCATTCTCTATTTCGCGCTGCCGCTGATCGGCATGACCGAGTTCTCGCTAAAAATGCGGCGCGGCGAATATTCGTTCGACGCCTACGCCAAGGTGCTGGGCGATCCGCGCTTCCAGCAGACGTTCACCTATTCGGTCGGCATGGCGATTGTCACCATCCTGTTCGGCGTCTTCCTGATCGTGCCGACGGCCTATTGGGTGCGGCTGAAGCTGCCGCGGCTCAGGCCTTTCATCGAGTTCGTGACGCTGCTGCCGCTGATCATCCCCGCCATCGTCATCGTCTTCGGCTATATCCGCCTCTACAACACGTCGAGCTGGCTGCCGCTGACCGGATCGGCGACCGGCACCAACCTGCTGCTGATGTTCGGCTATGCGACGCTGGCGATGCCCTACATGTATCGCGCGGTCGACACCGGCCTGCGCACCATCGACGTGACCACGCTGACCGAGGCGGCGCAGTCGCTCGGCGCCGGCTGGTTCACCATCCTGGCGCGGATCATCCTGCCCAACGTTCTTGTCGCGGTGCTGTCGGGCGCATTCCTGACCTTCGCCATCGTGCTCGGCGAGTTCACCATGGCGGCGCTGCTCAACCGGCCGGCCTTCGGCCCGTTCATGCAACTGCTGGGGGCCAACCGCGCCTATGAGCCGGCGGCGCTCGCCGTCATCGCCTTCGGCATCACCTGGGGCTGCATGGCCCTGATCCAGATCGTGTCGCGGTTCGCGCCCAAGGCGCAATCGCAACCGCATTGAGAACGGACGGTCGCACGCCATGTCGGACCCATTCCTGAGCCTCCGGAACATCCGCAAATCCTTCGGCGCGACCACCGTCGTGCAGGATTTCAACCTCGATGTCGGGCAGGGCGAGTTCGTGTCGTTTCTCGGGCCGTCGGGCTGCGGCAAGACCACGGTGCTGCGGATGATCGCCGGCTTCGAGGAACCAAGCGCCGGGCAGATCCTCGTCGGCGGCCAGGACGTGACCCGCCTCAAGCCCAACCAGCGCAATATCGGCATGGTGTTCCAGGCCTATGCGCTGTTTCCCAACCTGACCGTGGCGCAAAACATCGCGTTCGGCCTGCGCGTCGCCGGCGTGGCGAAGGCGGAACAGGACGACCGCGTTGCGGAAATGCTGAGCCTGATCAAGCTGCCGCAGCTTGGCGACCGCTATCCCTACCAGCTGTCGGGCGGCCAGCAGCAGCGCGTGGCGCTGGCGCGGGCGCTGGCGCCCAGCCCGAAACTGCTGCTGCTCGACGAACCGCTGTCGGCGCTCGACGCCAAGGTGCGCGTGGCGCTGCGCGAGGAAATCCGCGCCATCCAGCAGCGCCTCGGCATCACCACGATCTTCGTGACCCACGACCAGGAAGAGGCGCTGTCGATCTCCGACCGGATCGCGGTGATGCACCAGGGCGTGGCCGAACAGGTGGCGACGCCGTTCGAAATCTACAACCGCCCGTCGACCCGTTTCGTCGCCAATTTCGTCGGCACGCTCAACGTGCTGGAAGGGGTGGTGACCGACGAACGGCGCGGCGTGGTGCAGGTCGCCGGTTCCGATGTCGCGCTGGCGGACAAGATCACCAAACAGAAGGCCGGCGACCGCGTCTCGCTGGCGCTTCGCCCGGAAACGGTGTCGCTGGGCGAGGGCGGCGGCCAGCAGACCAGGCTCAACGGCAAGATCGCCGAGGTCAGCTTTCTCGGCTCGGTGATCCGGGTCAAGGTCGCGGTCGGCGACGATTTGGTGTCGCTCGACACCTTTAACAAGCCGCAGATGCCGCCGCCGCGGGTTGGCGACCAGGCGTCGATCAGCTTCAACGCCGGCGACGTGCTGGTGATTTGAGGAGCGTCGCGCATCAACTCCTCAGATCGGCGAGATAGGCGTTGGCCTCGTAGGATTCGGCATAGGCGGCTACGTCGAGGTCTGTAACCAGCAGCGCCTCGCCATTCGCCTGAGCCTGCGCCAGCAGCGAACCGTCAGGCGCGGCGATCTGCGAGCGCCCGGCATAGGCGAAGCGCTGGTCGGCGCCGCAATGGTTGACATAGGCGACGAACACCTGGTTTTCGAAGGCGCGCACCCGGATCACGTGCTCGGCGATGAAGCGGCCGGACCAGCCTTCCGGCAGGGCGGTCGGCACGATGACCAGTTTCGCCCCGGCCTGCGCCAGCCGCCGGACGTTTTCGGGAAACTCGACATCGTAGCAGATCAGCATGCCGCAGCGCATGCCGGCATGGTCGAAGGTGACGGCGAGCGGCCGTTCGGCGCGAAACAGCTTGTTTTCATAGCCGCCGTAAAGGTGCGACTTGCGGTAGACGGCGAGGCGGCCAGCCGGGTCGATGCAGGCGGCACTGTTCCACACCGCGCCGTCGGCGCGTTCGGCAAAGCCGGCGACGATCGTCAGGCCGCTGTCGGCGGCGATGGCGCGCAGCCGCGCGATCTGGGCGCCCTCGGCGCTTTCGGCGAGGTCGAGGATGGCATCGCCCGCGCCATAGCCGGTCAGCGCCAGTTCCGGCGCGACCAGCAGGCTGGCGCCCTGTCGGGCGGCGTCGCCGGCGGCGGCGGCGATCCGACCGAGATTGGCCTCGACGTCGCCGGCGACAGCCTGCATCTGCAATGCAGCGATCCGCATCAGTCGTCCCCCTGTCCCATTGCGCCCAGTAGGCGCCGGATGTCGCCGAAATATGCGATCGCGCCGAACACCAGCGCCGCCACCGCGACGAAGAACACCGTCACCGACGCCATGGTCGGCGTGTAGCCGTAGCGCAGCGCGTTGAAGATCTTGATCGGCAAGGTCTCCATGGTGAAGCCGACGGTCATGTAGGCGATGATGTATTCGTTGAGCGACAGCACGAAGGCGAAGGCGAAACCCGAAACCAGATAGGGCAGGATCATCGGCAGGATGATGGTGCGCTGGATCGTCCGGTCGTTTGCGCCCATCGTCGCGGCCGCCTCGACCAGCGAACGGTCGATGGAGGAAAAGCCGAGCGACAGGGTCACCAGCGGCAGCGTCACGAAAAAGATCGCGTGGCTGATCGCCGCCGTCCAGGCCTGGCCGTAGGCGCCCACCGTTGCCCAGAACGACAGGAAGCCAAGCGCCGTGATCACCGGCGGCAGGATGAAGGGCGCCAGGCCCAGAACCTGGAAGACGTTTGCCCAGGGCGCGATGCGCCGCCACAGGAACCAGGCCAGCGGCAGTGCGATGGCCACCGCGATGACCGCCGACGCCAGCGCCAGCCAGATCGAGTTGAGCAGCGCCGCGCGCCAGCCGGGATCGACGAAGATCTGCTCGTACCAGGCGGTGGAGAAGCCGACCGGCGGAAAGCTCAGATCCTGCTTGCGGTTCACCGAAACGCCGGCGACGACCATGATCGGCAGCGACAAGAACAGGCCGACGGCGGCCATGTAGAGGAAGCGCAGCGCCCGGCTCATTGCGCGGCCTCCCGGCGGCCGATCAGCAAGGTGAGGCCGACCAGCGACAGCGAGATCAGCACCAGGAACACCGCCATCGCCGCGGCGAACGGCATGTTCGACTGGTAGATCGCCTGGTCGGTGATCAGCACCGACAGCGTCCAGTGCTGCGGACGGCCAAGAATCTGCGGCAGCAGATAGGAGCCGAGCGCGAAGACGAAGACCATGATCAGCGTCGCGACGATTGTGTTTCTGAGCGCCGGCACGACGACGTTGACGAAGGCGCGCGCCGGCGACGCGCCCAGCGTCCGCGCTGCTTCCAGCAAGGTCGGGTCGAGCCGCACCAGCGCCGGGTAGAGAACTAGGATGGTGTAGGGCAGGGCCTGGTAGACCATGCCGGTCAGCACCGCCCAGAAACTGGGGATCAGCGCGACGGGCTCCGCCATCAGGCCAAGCCAGACGAACAGGTTGGTGAGGCCGGCGGTGCGCGACAGCAGCGTCGACCAGGCAAAGCCGATGATGACTTCCGACATCGACAGCACCGACAGCAGCGCCACCAGCCACAGCGTCTGGGCGCGGCGCGACAGTCTTGTCAGCAGGTAGGTGAAGGGAAAGGCGACCAGCACGCACATCAGCGCCACGCCCACCGACAGCATCAGCGAAAAGCCCAGCACCTTGCCGAAGAACAGGCTGAGGAAGCGGGCATAGTTGTCGAGGACGAAATCGGGCGTGTAGAACCCCGCCGGATTGCGCTTGAAGAACGACACCGCCAGCATGATCGAAAACGGGACGACAAAGAACACCGACAGCATGACGCCGGGAAAGACCAGCGGCGCGTAGTCGGCGAGGCTGCGGGGCGGCTCGCGCTTCATGGCGCAATCGTCCGGTGTTCTGGACCCGGCGCGCGACGAACACCCCCACTCGTTACCCGTCCCCGCAAGGGGGAGGGGGGCGTCAACATCTCAGAGTCCCCCTCCCCCTTGAGGGGAGGGGTACGGGGTGGGGGTATGTGTCCAAGCGACACTCTGTCCATCACGACACCACGACGCTGGCGTCGGCGGGGAATGCGAGGCCGACAGTCTGGCCCGGCGTCACATGCGGGCGGTCGCGCGGGGTGGAGACCGCCGTGACGGTCTCGCCGCCGACATCGACAAAGGTCTCGATCGCGCCGCCCAGGTCGCGCACGAAGGTGACGGTTCCGTCGAATACGCCGTTGCCGGGCGCAGTGACCGATATGTCCTCAGGGCGAACCGAAAGCTTCTGCCCTTTCGCGCCGCTGACGCCGGCGAGCCTTGCGCCGAAGATCGTGCCGTCGTCGCCGAACGGCAGCAGGTTGGTCGAGCCGATGAAGTCGGCGACAAAGGCGTCGGCGGGCTTTCGATAGATTTCGGTCGGCGTCGCCGCCTGCCTGATCCTGCCCTGGCCCATGACGACGACCAGATCGGCCATGGTCATCGCCTCGCGCTGGTCATGGGTGACGACGATGGTGGTGACGCCGAGCGACAGCTGGAGTTGCCGCAGTTCGACCTGCATCGCCTCGCGCAGCTTGGCGTCGAGCGCCGACAGCGGTTCGTCGAGCAGGAACAGTTTTGGCGAAATCGCCAGCGCCCGGGCAATCGCCACGCGCTGGCGCTGGCCGCCGGACAGTTTCGTCACCGGGCGGTCGGCAAAACCTTTCAGATGGATCATCGCCAGCAGTTCGTCGACGCGCCTGGCCTGGTCGGCCTTCGTCGCGCCGCGGATGCGCAGCGCATAGGCGATGTTCTCGCCAACCGTCAGGTGCGGGAACAGGGCGAGCGACTGGAACACCATGCCGAGTTCGCGCTTGTGGGTTGGAACCGTCGTCAGTTCCTGGCCGTCGAGCCGGATCGAGCCGCTGGTCGGGTCCTCGAGCCCGGCGATCATGCGCAGCAGCGTGGTCTTGCCGCAGCCCGACGGCCCGAGCAGACAGACGAACTTGCCGTTGGGCATGTCAAGGCTGACATCGTCGACAGCCTTGAAGTCGCCGAAAACCTTGGTGACGTTCTTGATCGACAGACCGGACATGGGGCAGCTTTCAGATGGCGCGCCGGCGGCGCGCCCGGTCACGGGACGACCCCTCGATCGACAGGAGGGGTCGCGATCGATCGCCCGCCTCGCGGGGCGGCGGGCGCGGCGTCAGCCGACGATCAGTTCCGTCCATTTCTGATTGAGCCAGTCGGCCTTTGACGTGTAGAGGTCGTAGCGCGGAATGATCGGCTCGATGTCCGACGACACCGCGGCGAATTCCTCCGGCGTCAGATCGAGCTTGTCGCGCTTCAATGTCGGCGAGGTGCCGACCTTGCGCGACATCAGACCCTGGATCGGCGGCTGGCTCATATAGTCGATGAAAGCGTGCGCCTCGTCGACCTTGGTGGAGGCGCGCGACAGGACCCAGTTTCCCGAATCCTGGATGCCGCCTTCCTTGGGGAAGGTGGAGCGGACCGGGTGGCCGTCGGCGGCGGCAAGGCCGGTGACGTCGTGATAATACTGGCCCATCGGGATTTCGCCCGACTTCAGCGCCTGTTCGAACTGGGCCTCGTCGCGGTACCAGAGCCGGACATTGGGCTTGACCTCCGCGAGCTTTTCGAACGCCTTGAGCTGGCCTTCCTCGGTGTCGAGCGCGTTGACGCCGCCCATGAAGGTCTTGGCGGTGACTTCCAGCAGGAAGGAGTTGGAGACCAGCGCCAGCAGGCCGAGCTTGTCCTTGTTCGCGGGGTCCCAAAGCGCCGCCCAGCTGTCGGGCGCGGTCGGATAGGCGTCAGTGTTGGTGACCAGCGTGATGAACCAGGAGACGGCGCCGACGCCGGCGATGCGGCCGTCGGGATATTTGTTGATGAACTGCGGCAGAAGATCGTTGAAGGACGCGATCTTGGAGGAATCGATCGGCGTCCACAGTTCGGTCGACTGGCCCTTGAGCGTCGAAGTCTGCGACATCATCGACACGTCGGCGGGCGCCTGGTTGGCCTTGGCCGCCTGTTCGAGCTGCACCAGCCAGGCCTCGCCGGTCGGTTCCGCCACCGATTCGACCGCGATGCCCGTCGCCTTGGTGAATTCGGGGAAAATGTGCTTGTCGAACGAATCCTTGAAGTAGCCGCCATAGACGCCGATCTTGATCGACCTGTCCTGCGCCCGCACGATCGCCGGCATCGCCAGTACGCTGGCGGCGGCCGCGCCGGTCGCCAGCACCTGGCGCCGGGACGTCCGGCCTGTGAGAAGTCTGTTCATGTCATCCTCCTTGTGCCGCTTTTGCGGCTGTTCCCATGCCTGTACTTCTAAACCTTGCGCCCGCCGATCGACGGGCTGAACACCATCAGGCTCAGGATTTCGAACAATATCTGAGCGCCTGCCTGGGCGGTATTGGTCGTCGAGTCATATTGTGGCGCAACCTCGACGACGTCGCCGCCGACGAGGTTGACGCCCTTGAGCCCGCGCAGCAGTTCCAGCGCCTCGCGGGTGGTCAGGCCGCCGATCTCCGGCGTGCCGGTGCCGGGCGCGAAGGCGGGATCGAGGCTGTCGATGTCGAACGACAGGTAGGTCGGGCCGTCGCCGACGATCTCGCGCGCCCTGCCGATGATGGCGGGCAGGCCGAGCCTGGAAATTTCCTCGGCATGGATCACCGTCATGCCGGACTCGTAGGAGAACTCCCACAGATATTCGGCCGGGCCGCGAACGCCGATCTGGATGGTGCGGGTGGGGTCGAGGACGCCGTCGAGCACCGCGTTGCGGAACGGCCCGCCATGGTGGAACTTGGTGCCGTCGAAGGCGCCGCCGGTGTCGCAATGGGCGTCGATGTGGATCATGCCGACGGGCCTGTCGGCGCCCACCGACTTGAGGATGGGGTGACTGATCGAATGATCGCCGCCGACCGACAGCGGCGCGACGCCGGAGGCGACGATCCTGTCGACATGGGCTTCGATGTCCTCGTGGCTCTGCTCGAGGCGATAGCGGCTGCGGAACGGCACGTCGCCGATGTCGGCGACGCGCAGTTCGTGGGTGGGGGCGCATTCGAGCACATGGTTGTAGGGGCCGATCCGCTCGATGGTGCGGAGCGCACGCGGGCCGAAGCGGGAGCCGTTGCGGTTGGTGACGCCAAGGTCCATCGGCACGCCGAGGAGCGCGACCTGGAGGTCGCCGAAATCGGGATTGGCCGGGTCGACGGCGTGCAGCGGCGCGGCCAGGAAGGTGGGCACGCCGGCATAGGGCGCCATGCGGGTGCCGGCCTTGTCGAAGATGCGGTCGGCCACCTGACGGAAGCGCGGATCGAAAATGTCGCCGCCACCGCTGTCGGCGTATTTGTCGCGCAGCGATTGCAGGGCCTTCTTGTCAAACGCCATAAATGGCTGCTCCACGGCACAAGTTCGCGCCGCAACAAGCTGCGCCGCGGCGGGCACGTTAACCGCAGGGCGATGCGAATGGCAATTGACATTGGCCGGGCCCGGCGGCTGAAACTGGCCGGCGACGACAACAGCGAGACCTGACTTGAGCGCACATAAACCTGCTGCGAACGCACTGGTGTCGGAACAGTCGATGCCGCCGATCCCGGAAGTGCAGGGCTGGGGCCGATCCTACAAGGGGGAGCTTGGCCGATTGATCGACCTGTCGCAGGCCGTGCCCGGCTACCCGCCGCCACCGGAGCTGCTGGCGCGGCTGGCCGACGCGGCGGCAAATCCGGCGCTGGCCGGATACGGACCGATCGAGGGCGAGGACGTGCTGCGCCAGGCGCTGGCGACCGAGATGCGCCGGCTCTATGGCGGACCGGTCGAGGCCGCGAACATCCATGTCACGGCCGGCTGCAATCAGGCGTTCTTCGCCACGGCGATCGCGACCGCCGGGCATGGCGACCGCATCGCGATGACCAATCCGTGCTATTTCAACCACGAGACGACGCTCGCCGTGCTGGGGATCGGCGTCGACTATGTCGACCTCGATCCCGCCGGCGGTTTCCTGCCCGACCC
>APMI01008584.1_pt1 | contig 18542 bp, 8 predicted proteins | sample 667938 | NCBI WGS metagenome assembly APMI01 (sample SAMN01084076, study PRJNA167559) | wastewater metagenome | biome: Wastewater | place: Denmark: Ejby Moelle, Odense | collected 2011-11-28 | reverse complement strand
AAAAAGAAAATGAGTTATATCACAAACTTTATATGATATTTTAATTACGTATATACTTAATAATGATCAGGATTTATATTATAAGTATAACTTTGAGTTTGTTATCGATTTCTATTGGTTTGGCTTTATTTTGTGATTTGTATTTGATTTGCATTTATATATGAATTCAGTAGAGTTGAATAAATATTTAATTACTGAAAGTTTGTATATTTTGAAAAATAAAACTTTCAGTAAATATTCTCTCCAAAAGCCATAAATTATTAAACAAATTAAAGTATATTATCTTATAAGTGCCTCGTGCTCATAGCAATAGAATAGTAAATAAATACGATAATAATGGAAGGCAAAATTTATCCTATTCGAAATAACAAGATGGGAGCATGCTTAGCTTCACCGAATAACATAGGTTGAGGTCTAGTCAGCCAAAAAATTAATGATATTAAACTTTAATACGCTAAATAGAACTGCCAGTAAACATTCGATGATTATATAATGGAATAGAAATTGCTGAATTCTGCTACAAATCAAGTCGCAACTTGTTACCTGTTATTAGATTAAGTCCTCTTTTGATTTTGAGCGCTTAGGCTTCGTTTTGACAGTTGCTAGTTCGTCTGTCTGAGTGAATATAAAAAAAAATCGACGTTAAAATCTCTACCTGATTTAGTCGTTGACTGTTGAATATATCGATTTTAAGCTATTTTGTAAATTTCCATCATTTTAAAAACTGTAACTGAAACTTTGTTTGATTTAGATTCATTTATTTTATTTTTATCACGGGAATCTTTTTAACAAAATAGAATAAATTATGCATGCTGGCAAAAATCTTAATTCAACATTCTTATTATTGCATACTTAGGCCATGGAGTATAGGCTAGATATTATTTATTTGTTGTTATTTATAATATTTAAAAGTAAAGCAAGAAATAAAATGAGCAGGCACAGTTTCGGTATCAAACGAAAATACGATTAGCTAAAATCTTCCCAAAAATAGGTGACTTTTTACAAAATGTGTTCCAATACCGCTTCTAAGTTAACCCCTCAGGAAAAGTAAAATCACGTTCAAGGCTCCAAAATATTTGACACCGCGTTTAAAGACTGTCAAATCCGGTCCAATATCGAACTGGATCGTGCTGAGCTTATGACAAGCTTTCCATGTGATTAATTATTCTAAGTTAAAACGTAGCTACTAGAAGATTTGGGTTATTTTTAGAAATAGGCTATTAGAAGTTTGCAAAATACACCGACTGCCATCCTAATTTGATATACTTCTTGATTTATATATTCTTTATTTTTCTTCCCATCATCTGGACTTAACATTTTTATCAATTTCGGTTCGTAACCCTAGTTTTTTCAACAGAACACTCAAATACTTTTAGCACACATAGAGTGAAATCTAATGGTGATTCTTATCTTAAGTATTTTTCACTCGCACTCTTTCTATAGTTTTCCTTGCATTTGGAGGAAAACATAGAATTTAAACATAAGAGTTTAACAAAATATTAAAGAATTTAACAGAAGGAAGGTTGAAGTACATTTCATTTTATAGTTTGAAGGGCTGATTCGGTTCGAAACTTTTTATGTAAACGATAGGATTACATGCTTGGCCCACCATACATTTATTAATACAAAAAGCTAATCTCAACTCACAACTCGAAAGGGTTTGTCTCAACTGAATCATCTGAACCCATTTTGAGGGAGTGGTGAGAGAATATTTCGCAAAAATGATTCTCCGAAAAGTTAAGAAATTTTCAAAATTTTATAAATATTACGAAATTAATTGTGGGCTAGTAGAAGATAGAAATCTCCACAAAATAATATAACATTCTTCTTTATTATGTATGAAAGTTTAAATGATAGAATTGTGGACACTATTATCATGTTTTTGTCATATGAAGTAAATTCATAAAACATTTTCATGTCTTTTTAGCTGTTTTAAAGTGCGATTCCAATTTTTAATCTAAAAAGTTTGAAATTTAATCTATAAGTTTGGTTTCTATCTTGATAATTTTTTACTGATTCTAAATCTTAGGATAACCTACGCTCAGAAATTCTGATTTATATCAAAATTCTATAGCATATTGTCCCAAAGATAGATATTCAAAATAATTAAAAGATGATATTAGGAGAATTTATTAGAGGCGTTTGCTATTATATTAAAATCATGATTTATAAAGTGTGTGAATTTATAATGTGAATCATGCGAAATATGTCAGCTTAACATTTTTCATCAAATTCTTCTTTTATTACTCGATAATTAAGAACATGATGTGGTATTTATCTTGTTTAGATTCCAAAATTTTAATTGGATTATCTGCAAATTCAAAATAATTTTCCACTAATTCTCTCTCCTTCTGAGTGGCTTTTCTAGCATACATAAAACCCGAGAAGATAATCAGGAAGCGATCTCTGTCTTTGAGCACAAAATCAAGCAAATATAAGTCATCGATTGGCTCACTCATGCCCATTTTATTATCAAGTTTATAAGTGGCTACTTTATCAAATGAGTCATCAACTTTTATTTCAAAATACGCGTATTTGTCTGTGTACTACACTGGAAACACCTTTGTATCACAATGTGTGAAGATTTGTTTTAGAGAGTTGTGATATGAAAAATGAATTTAAAAGTCAGCTTGAAACTTTATATATTGCTGAAAATTTTAAAACTATGTCTCAGCAAGAACTTTATACATGGGTAGCTTCTTTGATTTTTGAGAGAGACTTTATTTGTGCTTATTCTTTATGATAGACCGGAAAGTGTTAACTAGCTCAAGCACACTAATTTCGAAGAAGATATACAAAAAAGAAGTGTCGCCTTCGAAGTACGTGAAGACGAAATTCTTATCTAAATAATAATTAAAAGCTCTCTGCTTGATTGCTCCATCAACTATATCTTCAGGAACATATTTTTTCTCAATACGATGCTGGACTTTATACTTCTTGCTTCTGAAATTCATTTTGATGTCAATTTTGTCCTTGAACATATTGTGAGGAGTATAGAAATCATACTTAAAATCCTTAATTTTTTCGATCTTGGCGCACAAGTATGATGAGAAATTGAAGGTTCTTAATTTGAAAGGCTGCATGAAAGGGAAGCCATTGTTCAATGTTATTTATAACTATAGAGAGAGCTTGTCAATAAGTTTGTTGGCGATATTTTATTTTGTAGATCCGTAGTTAAACAACTTAGTGAAGAGCTGTTCAAATTAAAATGACATTTTTTATTGATTAGCTACTATTAGATTTTGAAGTCCAAGCTTAAGTTAATTAAAATTTTTAATATTCTCTCCAGCTTTAATATAATTCCAAAAATGACACCCGCCCTCGCTCTGCATATGGCCTCTCCAAAGAGAGCATACTTTTGATAGCTGGTAAACCTCAATTATATTACTGCAGGCATATCGACATATTCTTAACAGGTCACTAAAGCCAATATATGCCCACTTACACTCTTTCATGGGTTACTCTTTCTTTTTCATATAACGAGGCATTACATTATTTTTGCTTTTCTCTTATATTTTTACACTCTGTTTCGGTATGTTAGTCGGAGGGAGTTTGCCTTTCACAGGCTGGAATGCTGGTACATTTTTAGAAGATACTACTGCAGGTTTTTATCTACTTGTTGATTTAGTGACTGGCTTTGATTATAACTTTTTCTATTGTAAAGAAGGCTTGTTGATCTAACTTGAAATTTTGGAGGACGAACCTGTACTGCGTATACCTTTGGAGTTACTTCGCATTTATACTATATTTAAATACAATATAGTAGCTTATTCAAAAATCTATAACATTCACTTAAATTCTTAGATAATAAGTGAAAGATAATAAATTATTTTAAATACCGCGTTGTAAGAATTAAATCATCAACTCTTTAATATATTACAGATCGTTAATTATAAAATCATTCAAAACCCAGTCTATAATAAGTCAATGCATCGTAGCAGCATTGAGCAATAAAATGTGAGCTACTCACAGGAAAATATATTGGCTAATTCAATCAGAATTGCGAGATAGAAATTGTAAAAGTTCGATGTCCATGAGAAGCATGATCATGATAAAGATTCGCATAACCAAACCTTTTCATTTTCAAGGCATAAGAAAGAGAAATAAAGCTCAGCAGCACAAGCGATTAAAGTATATTATATTCAAATTTAGGCTTTGCATACCCGTATTGCATAGTTGTAAGCATTTAATGCCACCCTAACAAAGTAAACTAGTTTTGCGAAAAGATAGCTATCATTAAAAACTTTCGAGTTACAATCAATGCAATCAGTGAGATAGTCATAATCTGAGTTGCAGAAAAAGCTTATCTAGCAAAGAGAGAATGTTAGCTAAATGGAAAGAATATTAAAGAATAAATAAAATGAAGTATTGGAACTGCATGAGAAAATTGCTCGTAAAGACAAATAGTATCAGCATCTTCAGCAAACATGCCAATAAAACAATAAAATCAAAATTAATCTGGAGAGTAAAGTAAGTGAGCTTAACAGAAGAATTGAAAATAATCAAAATGTTATAGTGCAAATGATAAAAGAACTATAATAATAAAAAGCTCGAAATAAGAAAGCAAACAGTTTTAACAGTCCCACTATCGCAGTAGCTCAAACTTAAAAAGTTATTCACTCAAAGTCAACAAGATAAAAATAGCTTGACAACTTTCCGACAATTATAGAGCAGAGCCCCTCTGCCGAGTTCACGATAGTAAGCTCAAAGAAACCGAAATTGTTAAGGGAGTCAGTATAGCCACGTCGAAACACAAGCGGTAAACCAATTAATGGAAGAAAAAGTGAGCTCACTGTTGAAGTAGTTGTTCGTGAGTTGAAATAGAAGAATAAACAATTGTATAATTTATTAAGAGTCGCTGATCGGAAGCTTAAGTAATAGTAGAAAATGAAGTAAAATTTGTATTTATATTTAGGAACGACTACAAAAATAAATTTTATTCTCTAAAGACAGTTTGCGATGGATTGGTGGAAGAGATCAATAGATTGCCGAGTGGACTTGCATATAAGTTTAAATGCTGTACATTTATATTTATTTAGTGATGGTGAAAGTTCAAAAAATATAAAATGATAATCTAGAGTTCTTAAGAAGTAATTCACTATTGCAAAGGAAGAAATTTCGTTCCAAAAGTTCACGAAATTCCTCAAAATAAAGTTCAGCATAATCGAAAAAATCCAAGGAGAAGAAACTTAATTTAGAAGACTTAAATTAATCAGATCAGCATATGTAAGCTTTTTTATAACAGTAGGAGCGAAACCAAAAGCAGATCAAAATCGAAACGCAGATATGAAAACAGGTTGCGCAGTCACTCAGGGAAAAAGATAATAAAACCAATTATGCATGACAATTAGGAGAGTTAGGCTGTAAAATAGTTGCAAAAAAAGATTCGTGATCAGCGAAAAGAACTTATGGAACTACATCAAAAGGTGAGTAATGAAAGCGATCCAGCAAAATAGAAAGAACTCAAATGTTTATTTTAAGAGAAACTGTCTCAAAATATGGCATTACAAGCAGAAATTTAAGCCATGAAAAGGACAAGAATCTGACTCAATCACTCAAATTAATTAATTCATTATTTTATTTTTTGAATTGAATTTAGTGTAAAATAATTACATAAAAATCAGCAGAATAAACTTGTACCTCAGGGTTTATAAATGAGAGTATTAAATTATTTTGGATCTCGCTCTAGATATTACTTATGAATGCAATTTTCAATCTGATTTTTGACCATCATCACATCTGCCTTAAATGTTTTGCACATGGAGATTGTCTATGACACAATATCTTGGTATCGAAGCACTCTTTTGGCCTTCATCAATTTAATGATATTAGCCTGTACTATGAATGCACGTTAAGCATTAAGCTCTGTGTTTACTGCCGGCATTTTTTACATAAATCTAGGCACTTCAAAGCATCCCAGTTTTGGTACTTTAAGTTTGAGTTCAAAATTTAATGAAACTGATTCATTTTTGGATTATATTTTGAGAGGATTGCCCTATTTCTTGAGAACCCCTTTCTTAACAAGCATCATGATTGAAGCAAGTAACCCAGGCTCTTATTCTGGTTTTATTTCCGATATAATCTCCCCAATTTTAAGAGCAGCAAATCCTCTTCTTTGCAGTAGCAGAAGTATAAGTAACTGATAATCTGAAAATAATGTTGTATGTACTGTTGAGCATAAGCATTGCTTTACCTTCATCGAATTTAACTTGCACAATAGCTCGCCCGTAGTTAAAAATCCATGTAATCTATCTACCTGGGTAAGCTTTCGTGTATTCAATTTAGAAGACTTAAGTCGCTCGCATTAATTAAGGAGGAACTAACTTCTTGTCGTTTTTCAAATCTTGAATGTGCCATTGACCTGAAGTGAGAAGCATTATTTGAAAGGTAAATGGAATGTTATTGCGAAACACTGACAATTTCTCAGCGTTAAAGTTTTCTGAAAATTTAAAATCCTGTATCATGCCTGTTATCTTAGAAACCGAACCCACACCGACTTAATTCTTGAGCATGTTAATAATTTCAATCTCAGTGTCCTTATTTTTGAACTGATCATATAGAATTCTAATGCCTAACATTTTCTGGTATATTTTTAGGAACTGATCCAACGAATATAGAAATTTCAACATTTTAGATATACGTATTATAAGCTACTTCAAACTATTATCCGTGGCATCTACATTAATATATGAGAGTACTTGCTTCTTTCTTTAATGTGATGTCACAGAAAAATGCCAAGAATGTGCATATTGTGTTATTTTTATTACAAGCGAGCTGGAATCCATTTGACTGGCATGTTGGCAATGTTAAATCAAATGGGTCTTTGAGCAGTTATTGAATTGTTTTTGCTATCTTTTAGACCTTCAAATAGTAATCGTATAAAGCATTTACGACTGAAAATACATTTTATTCTGCATATAATTAAAATTACTTTTGGCAGCCTTCTCATCTTCAGGCGTGATTTTATTAATAATTTCTTCATTAAGATATTTTTCAATGCATTCTTGGAAACACTGTCCAAATATTTTCTGCTGCGATGTCCTCTTACTAAGTTTGTACAAATTCTTCAGTGCTTCAATGTTATCGGACTCCATCATAACCGACACTCCTGATTTAGGGTTATATATCAGCTATTTGCACTTATTGGCGATTAAAGTTTATTAGATAGAGCGGATTACTATAGTCCGGGTTGTAGTGTTCGGGTAGAAGAACTCTGCTGATTTTGTTTATTCTATGATAAATACATAAATACTGTCTAATATCTATATTGTTTTAGCTACGTATTCAGGTGTAGACATTTGCATCATTTATTCGACAACTTTGTTATATTTAGATTTTAGATATCGCACGTATTCGTTAGTAAAGCGACGCAGAAAGTAGTCAGTTTCATAGACGTCTTCCGCCTGCTCATTAGTCTCCTTAGTGACTGATACGAATGAGAAAAACCCAAGGTCATTCTTATCCAATTTAACACTGAAGTATTTAGTGAAGCCACACATACCAATCAGCTGGATTAAGTACTGTAGTTCAATGTACTCTTGCAGAGATCCCTCTTTGAATAGTTAGAGATTAGCCATCACCAATCTAAAGATTTCTGCATATAGTGGTTCAATTATTTAATCTCGCATAATGGTTAGTCCTGTGTAGTAGATACTTGTTCGACTAAATACTGCAATATTTTTCTCTATGCTTGACAAAATCTTATGTGTCCATCTCAAGAACCACGTATAATGTACAATCCATTCATAGTAGAAATTGAGCTAATCGACTGGTGAAGATGTTCCTTTCTTAGCTGAGTAAATCATTTTATACCGATGAGATCTTGTCTGACCTATTTACAAAAATTAGACAGATCTTTCTTGAACACATTGAAGTAAGTTTCCTCGTAAAGCTGGTACTTCTTCTCGTTGTTGAGCTTTACCTGCGGGTTCTTATTGATCATATTGAACACCTCTCTACGTTAAAGTATCGGTACGTGTAGGCCATGATTGTCTCAGTGTTACTAATATTCAGCTCGATCCCGTGGAAGAAATAGTCGTTAAGTCGGCCTCTGAGCTAGTAGTATCTGCCAAGCGATTGCTCAATCCCTGGGAATGGCTATTTGACTGACATCTCGAATTTGGAAATGCTTTTATTATAATATTTGAGTAGGAAATTATGACAACCCGGCTCATTTTATACTAATCAATTATGATCCCGTTTATTAATACTAATTGATCTAAGAATAGCAAATACCTATTCTTATAAGTAGTACTAGGTCTACATTAATTATAAAAACATGTTGATATTAAATAATACTCTTAAAATTTGTACTGTTTATAAAATTAGAAGAAGATGTCCAAAATCGAAGAAATCAGAGAGAACTATCTGAAGGACGCAGACATGCTTGGGTCTAAGTCAAGGTTTGGCTTTTTTAGCATTCCTCCTTGTGCCACTGCTGGAGCTACATCATTCTAAACTAAGACAAGTATTCTATCATTTATGTAGTTCAAAAGGATCAAAATGGCAAAGTGAAGACAGAGTAGCGAAACATATTTTCTGGAATAACAGCTTCTGGAGTACTCAAAAAAAGCTACTTTAACTATGAGACCTCGGTGTACCAAGGAGACCTATACACTGACCCAGGTAAAACACAGAGACAGGAAAACCTATAAGAAAGCAAAAAATTAGCAGGCAAAGATGTTTACAAACCACTCAGTTTGGTAAAAACACCAGAGTATTCCTTAATTTATTTAGAGTGAAAGCTTGGTATGAGCACATTCCAGAAAAGCCCGTCAAGAAACAAGTTAAAGATGTGACTGATTAAAACGGAAAGGTCATAACATAAAACAGAAATGTATTCACCAACTGTTCATCAACAATAGAAAAACAGAAACTTAAAAAAGTAAAGCATATTCCTGATCCTTACGAAAACAGTTTGAAAGTTCAGCGTGAAGAAGCAAAAAACAGCATCAAACTTCGAGGAGAAGCTCCATTTAAGCCATCTCTATCATCAAAGCCAGAATTTTATACATCAAGGCAGACTTATGGAAACGATGGAAATTGTAAAATTAAATAGGAGAAGAAAGAAAAACTTAATATAACAGTCGAGCATGATACTTCTTTTAAGCCCAGCTGCAATAAAAGATTTGATGTTTTCTCTTACCCCGAGTACGTTCCAGGCGGAGAAAAGCCGAAGGTCAAACAAATAATACATGAAAACAAATAAACGTTTAAGATGAACTCACCAACATAAAAGTCAAAGCCTTGTCCATCAATTGCAACATTTAAAGCCAATATTTTAAGAACATTGAGATGATTCTTATTTACTTTTCGTCTTTTAATAAACTTATATATTACAGTAAAATGAATATAAAGTTAATCACATTATGCCTCAATAGCATTAAAGTCGAGCCAACAACCTCTATTTCATTGAGTTATCATAAAAATTGGCAGTCTTAGCAGCTTATACACTCTACTTCACCTATTTTAGTCGTATTTTAGCTTGCTGATTGGTCGATATCGAATCCATGTAACAATTTAAACATTGATTGACCATCACAAAATTATTTAATTTAGAGTAAGCTTATGCCAGCCAAATCCATACTTATTTATTATAAGGATCACTTAAGTTAGAGTGTCTTAAACATTAAATAGCTGCATCATAATTTCCACACTTGAGCTCGGCGATTCCTAAATAAAACATAATGTACCTAGTATCTGCCATGATAGTCCTCCAGCAGTTGAGTTACCTTCCAAGTACTTAACAAGACAAGCTTTAGCATTTCCATATTTGCCCACACCAATATAAAACTAACCGAGGGCAAGCAACACTTCTTTTTTTTTATCGGCAGTTGCAGACTGTAAAGATATTTTCAAGTATTTCTCTCGCTCCTCATTGTCTCCTAAATTTTGACAACATCTTAGGATAATTTGTAATAATTAGTAGTCTTTAGATGTGTTGTACAGTTAGATTGCTTTTTCTTTGCATTATTTATACTGTTGCTGGAAAAATAGTATCTTCACGTTTTGCTTCAACAACGATGGTATCTGCTAAGATGATAGTCTTTGCTTCAATTTTTCAATAATATTAAATAATCCCAGTTGTGAGAAATTCTCGATAACTTCAATCCACAGCTTATCTTTTTATTCTGCCTTTAACTACACGTTATAACTAGCGACTGTAGTCAATGATGGGATTTCTGAAGTATTTGGTTCAATTCGATGCTTGCCTTCATCTTTTATTTTGCCTTCTTTTCTGAGTTGTTGCCTATAAGCGAGGAAACTATATTTGCTTGCGCATTATAGTTTGCCTAATAAATCAGCAAGCAATGAAGCATACAATAAATACACATTCTCAGACGGATGTTCACTGATAATTTACCTAAGAATCACCCATGCTTTCTTAAGTAACTTAGTATTTTCAGACCCTATCATCAGTAGTACATACTAAACTCGCACATTGTCATCATTTTTATTGCTTTACAAATACTGCTAAATAAACCCCCAGCCTAATACTTCACTGACAGTGTTGAAACCATTACGGATACAGAACATCGAATACTGATATTTCAATGCTGTGTTCTGTGGGTTACGGGCAATGTCTGTTTTGTACATATTTTGACCGTACTCGAAGTTACCTACCGCATTATACTCGCTAATTATACGGCTGAATCGTTATTATTTTGTCTATTTACGATACTGCTGTAATACTTATTATGTAAGGTAGTTGTGTGTTTAGCTATTGAGCACAAATACTTACTGTAATTTTTGTTTTTTCTATGCGATAAGCTATTACATAGTCTCTGAATAAAATGTAACCAGATAATTGTAGATTTAGCTGTAGAACTGATCGCGTACTGAACACGTAATTCCGGTAAAAGATTTAGCTCCTTACATTTTATCAGTAAATTTGTGTTCGCATAGATGCACGATAATCTTTTTAAGCCTTTCCTTGAGCACTTTATACTTGCCACTAACATTGAAATCATACAGAAACTGCTATTTTCTTTTAACATGCTAATTCTTTTTGTTGGTCACAAAAATAGCAGCTGCCTTCTGTTACTAATTAGCATTGAGTTATTTCCAAAACATATTTGAATACTACATTGCAAGAGATTCGATAGCCAATCGCAGTTACTCATGCATTTCTTACACACATTTCTTGGAGAGAGGCACTGGCGAAGGCTGAGGTGGATCACGGATTAAAGTCGATGTTGAGTACGAATCTGCTGCTGCCAGCAAAGGTTGAGATAATGTCACTGACAGCTTTATGTATGCTTTCTATAAATTTGGTTTTGGAGTTTATTATAAAGCATCAACTTGTTGAATCTTGCAACGCAATACGCATTATTTTTGTTCACTTGAGCGGAGAGTAGTAAGATCAACCCACGCTCTCATACTTACTGGATTAAGATCATTTATATTAAGATTTTTAGGTTTTGATTTTTTAAGCTTCTCTAACTATTGCTAGTTGGCTGTAGGTAGCTTAAAAATGTACACCCACTCTCCTCCGTCTTTTAATACATGCTCCTCAAAAATAACAAAGAGATTATCTTTGTATTATTTTTAGACAATATTGTTTTCAAATCTAAGCTGTGCATTTTTATGTTTGTCCTCACTGGCAGCATATATTCGTTATTATTCAGTCATCTTGCTCCAAGCTTCTTATCTTTTACGTTACTCTGCTTCTTATTTTTATTGCTGTTCCCTCAATTTCTCAGCTTCTGCTGGATTTTCTTCTTTCTTTGCTTATTTCTTGCCTCCCTTTTTCTTAGCTTCTTCCTGTTCTCTGAGCTACTTTTCAGTGAGCTCTCGAGCATAGACTTTACCACCAGTGAGATCAGCATTGCAGAATTTAACAACATAAGTAAACATGCCTGGATTTGCTTAGTCAGTTGTTCTCCACTCGTCAGGGAAATTGTATATGCCGTCCACTTTTAGAGAGACAGCTGCGGATGATTTTGGATAGCTGGGTTCTAACTTGTCAGCCATTCTCAAATATATAACTTATATAATTGGCAATTTAAAAAAGTAATCATCATTTTCATATTAGCGCTATTGTCATGGGTCAGGATTTGAGAAATATTTACTCAAAGTGGGACTCGAACCAAGACTAGATTAAATGTCTCTAAGGCTAAGCTTTAGCATTATGCTTTTCTTTAATGCTGCTTTATCACTGTTAGATGAACTGCCACTTTTACTTTTACTCTGTGATTTTGACTTAGAAATTGTGTTGCGGACCTGTATACATCCATATGTTTCCAGTTCTTCCAGTGCTACTTTAGCCTCTTAATAAGCAATTATGCCTAAACTTTTGTGCAGGAGCTTAAATTATTAAATAACTTTCAAGTAAGGCATATCAAGAGAATCAGTATTCTTGAGGTAATTGTGCAATATTACAAGTATCAAGTGCTGTTTGTATGTTAATTTCTATATTAGTTAAACTTTTGAATTTCTCAACATACGCTTTATTTTTTAAATCTGATTAATCATCTAGATATTCACTTCTACTTAAAGCATCTTTGCATTATCCGACCTATTTTTACTGAACTGTCCATCTTAAACAGCAATAACAAGTTACTTGAGCACTTAAATCATATTGCGTGTGTCATCTCTCTTGTTTTCTGTAAGTTTTGTCACAAAGTAACGGATTAGATTGTCTGGTATTACTAGTTTGATGTTTAATTTCTATTTTATCAATCCAAGGCGAGATTTTATTATTTTTACATAAGATTGCTGAGAGTATTGAGAGAATATTTTAGTGTATAACATTGTGAAATCAGTTGACATTGTCTTGTTTATTTTCTGTAGCAATAGTTGTTCAAGATTTATTGAGTTTGAAGCTCCTAATAACACGTACTTGTTCAATCTCAACATTTTACTTGTATTTTCATCATCTTAATCATCTTCTTACTCAAATATATTTACAAACTTTTCGACTCCCTCGGGTTGATTGTTTAGGACAACTTGTTCGACTTCTTAAATGTATATAACATTTAGAGTAATTTTTCCTTTCGTATAAATTTTAACTTCTTTAACTCTTACTATTTAGCTAGTTTATTAGTTCACAATTTTATCAATTTCCTTTAGGATGTCTTAAATTTTACAGATTGAATTTCCATTGAAGGACAGAACTTTCACTGAATATAGCAATGGGTAGAGCTTAGAATTTTATGAGAGATCCAACAAAAATGCTGATAAAGAATATTTGAGACACGATGTCTTACCTGTGCCTGGAGCTCCTAATAAAAACAACATCTTCTTTAGATTGCACGTGTTTGAATGTCCTGGTTTGCAGCTCATGTAATAATTGATACAGTTCTTTAAATGATCAACAATATCAGCTATCTATTTTCCTCGCAGTTCAATTAATGAATCGCCTTATTCTTGAGTCAGGAAAGTTAACCGAAGATTTGGCGTCGATATAAGCGCCTTATTGTATAAATTTTAAGATTAGAGACTGCCTTTTTTCTTTCGAGTTTATTTCAATACTTGATTATCTTGCTTCATATCGTTTATAATCTTTTTTAATAGTTTGAGAGGGAAAATATACTCTCGATTGTATAATTGTTCAAATAAATTAATTTAAGACTATCCTTGAACGAGAATATTTTTAATGTATAGAAGGAAAATCAATTTTGTAAAACCTGCTTTGAGTACATCTTATTAGGGCTTAGTTTCGTACTCAAAATAGAGCTAAAATTTGACTAAGTTGGACGGACAATATTCTTTTGAGCCTGATTCCATGCTTACCCAACCCATTAGCTCTTTGATTGTTTGTGTTTTAGACTATAACTCAACTTTTTTTTACTGTCTTGTTGGAGGACCTTCGACTTTAGCTTTTCAATTTTTTATAAATTTTCATAGAGCATCATGTTAGATTTATTGCTTGACATAGATAGATTTTTTTATTGAGCTATAGACACAGAATGATGTTAATGGTCATTGCTAACAGTGGTACTCGAGCTTTTTATGAGTGAGTCTAAATTTTACTTACCGTCTTATATATCCGACTCAACTTTTTTTAATTTGAAAAACGTTGAATTTTCTTAAGAAGAAGCCTAATTTATTTATTAAGCATTTATTTTTTAATTTTCTTCATCACTTTTTTGAGAAAGAAATTTATACTGGCTCTGATTGTTTGAGAACGTTATTGGGTTATATTGAACTTAAGTGACTTGATTGTACTTAAAGGGACTTTGAGTTTCTCTGATGATCTTTCTGATGCTGCTGATAGACATCGCTCTCTTCTTCTCCACACTGTAAGCAGATTTACGTAAAACTTATTATACGCTAATTTCATTTATACCAGCCATAACTCCCCTTCTTTCTGCCTATTTTTTAAGCTGTTAAACAAAACCTTTGTTCGGGTTGATCTGCAATAAAATTTAATGTACAATATTTCTTTTTCTTTTCACAAGGGTGATCACTTGCTCGAGAGAATATCCATATTTTCGGATCAAGTAAGCGACAACAATAGTGACACTCCTGCTGATTCCAGCATAACAATGTACTAACACATTGGTTTTTCTTCGCGCATTCTCAATAAACTAGAAAGTCTATTCGAAGTGCTGAGACAGGTCGTATGATTAGATATCGTCTGCAGCCACGTAGAGATGATCACTCACTGCAGTCTTGTCGTGCTTCACAATGCCTCCCCTCACAGCAGTGACAATTGCCTTAATTCTAAGGTCTAATTAAGAGTAGAGTTTACCATTTAGTAGCTTTGTATTTTGGGCTGCGGTTAAGTTAGAAATATAGATAGCGCCCATCCCAGCCACTCCCTCAAACACACAACTGATATCCTGATCGCACATTTGCTCTGAGAGTAAGTTAATATATTTAATAATTCTGTGACTGTTTAAAATAAAACTAGTTACATTACTCAGTCGTGTCGTTAAGCCTAATAAATAAATAATAATAAATATAATAATTTTGCTACTTGCTTGTAGAATTCTCATTAAACTCATCATTAATACACTCAACAATCATTTGCTCATTTTCTTAGCCCTACTTCTAGTTTGTCTTTAATTGTTGATTTTATGGAGGCAGTCCATACAACTCCACTCACCTTCAGGTGTTTCCTTCAATCCAAGACATCCTAGGTGGAAAACTTTCGGACAAGTGTCACAGCAGATCACTTAACCTGTGTCTTTGCAGATATCGCATTAATCATCATTGTCTGATTCTTCTTAGTCTTCAGGTTCGTGTTAAGGGTCTTATTCGTCATTAGAATCCGAATCCTAAATTAAAGTAAAATTACAATAGTTAGTTGTCGATTTTTTGATCGATTTGATGCACGTAATGCCCTTCTTGTTGAAACTATGCCATTTTAGTCGCTCATTTATTATTCTATTGGCGAAGAAGCTGATTTTTTCTTTCGTAACATTAGTTTTGGTCGATCTCTTGATCTAAGTCTATCCAAATTTCGTTCTTCTTTTTATCGTTCCCTCTGTTATCTAATTCTTCTTTATCTTAATTATTTTTCTCTCTGTTAATTCTATTTCTTTTCTTGCTCTCGGATATACTCCATTTTCTTATCAATATACTTATCGACGTAATTTTTGAAAATGTTGACACTGATCCAGATGCCCGTATAATTCACGCAAGTCTCAAGATACTCAATCCAAAATTTCTTAATTCTTTCTGAGTTGATACCCCATATTCTGATTGGTTTCTTTCTTCTATTAAATTACTTTTCAAATGAAATTGCATTTTATCTATCACCATACTCATTAGAGTCTGATTCATCCCTGGCTGCTTCTCTATCTCGGACAACTTCTACAAATAAGAAGCTTTCTTGTAAATTTTTAATCTGTTATTTAAGGGCATTTAGATCTTAAATGTATGGGAAGCCAAACCTGAATTATTATCTCTTTGATTCTGCTGCCCATCGGTAGTTTTTAATGGCTAAATAGTTGGAGAATTTTTATTAGATTTACATTATATCTGAGATTACCTTAAGTCTAAATTGAGCATCACTTTCAACGAATACGCACTCTCCAGATGGTTGTTCAATGTCTGTACCTGCGAGTTTTAATTAGTCCTCTAAAGATAAATTTCTTATGATGTCTTCTTTCATCAAGCTATGAATAGAGTCGTATAATCTTTTCTCATGCGTTCCTTTTGTATTCAAAGATTTCAGTAATTCAGTTATTTTTTCTTTAGTCTCATAGATTTTATACTCTTCATTGTCGTCAAGCATGTAGTTTCGATAACGAACATAAATGCGATGAGGTTCTCGCAAATAAAAGAAATAGTGCGACTCATTTCTATCACTGCCTAAGAAAAGAATCTCTGATATAACAAAAGGTATTTTTTTGGTAATACTTACTATTTAATCTTTAAATTATTTTATTACTCTTTCACTGATATGCCCTTCGCTTGCAAGCTTTTGAGATTTTTTCTTAGTTTTTTCGGCTTATTTCATAGTATTTTTATCTTTTTATTTAAGCTACTCTTCAATCTATTCACCTTTTCCTTCCAACTTATTTATTTTATTTAACATTTCCTTTAACTTTTATTTGTTGCTTAATGCTTCAGCCTAATTCTTTTTCAGCTTAACAATAAAATCAGCTTTATTCTTGGTCATTTCACTGATTTTTTCTGATTTCTTACTGACCATATCGTGAAATCCATCAACCTAACTCAAGCCCTGAACCAACGAAATCAATATTTTAAGTTTTGATTCTAAACTCAAGCGTTCAGGAAATTGAAAATCAGCAAATGAATTTTTCATACTCGGCACACTTGATAAATTTCTTATTATCTCTGGTGCAGTCATGGAAACGTAATCAGAGGTCATTTATTGAGCATCATTGATTGTGCCTAACAAAATGAAGAAACAATTATCATTTAAAATTTTCACATTTTCTGTTTTATTTTTTTAGAAGATGTCTTTCAAATATATTTTAATAATCGCGCCTAATAAATTTTAGAATGTTTTATCCGAACCATTGCAATTCTGAGTTATTTATAGAGTACCATAAGGATGTAAAGTGCTGATTTTTGGTAATCACCGTCATAGTCTTCACTGAACTCTCCTCGAAAGCTGACTATGAAGTTCTATAATTATAGAAGATCCCCTAAATACTTGGATGGTATTAGTGGATGATCTGAAGGTAATATTCGATTTTAAGTGCTTTCAAAACACTCCTTATAAATGAATAGGAACTTATCTTCAATGGGAAATTTGATTTTGTCGCCTTCACCAAAATAGTAAGGATATTTTTATCTAAATTTCTCAAGTATTTTTAGAGACTCATCCTTCTTTTTTTCTTTCTATATCTTTTTCTGAGTTGCCTTGGCTATCTATATTTTTTATTCTTGCTTTTTTTGTTTTTTAATAGCCTTATTTTCTTAAGCATGATTCGCGGCTTTACATCGGTCGCATATCAATTTACCTTTGACTTCGTTTTCATCAAGACAATGAATATGGATGTAATGTTTGCAGCTTGAACATTTTTTCATCTCTACTTTTTTGCCTGTTACCTTGCACAATTGACACTTATGTTGAACCTTCTTCACTTTAGCTTTCTTCGGCTACTTTGGCGCTGAGGGTTCAACTTGCTTCTGTGGGCTTTACTCTTCACTTTAGATCTTTTATGAAGAGCTGTCGATCCGAATGACTTACTTTTTCTTTTTGGTGGCGACTGAATAAATGAACAATGACCTTGGATCTAAATTTTTTGATGGTGAAAGTTGCTCGAATCGCCGTTGAGACGATTGGTTTCATATTAATCAGGCTTCTGGATACCATTGGGTTCCTCAAAGTTGTGGTCCATGTGAATTTTTTTCAAAAAATGCGAATAAAAAATTAGCTCAATCTAAATTGGAGGTTAGCCCACTGCATTCATATGACAGATATAAAGCATAATCAAAGAAACCTACAATTTGATAGAAATAAATAAATTTAGTCGATAGAAAACGGTCAATTTTTCTAAGATTTCCATTTTTCCATTATTTTTCTGTGATTCTCGGCTTTTTTTGTCTTGATCTTTTAATTTTAGCGCCGAGCAAACCCCGAAAAAATTAGAGATCTAGACGAATGACTTTCTTCAACATTACTGAGGTTTTTTTGATGACAGAACAAAATTATTAGATTAATTTAATCAACTTTGATTTCTTGTCTCTGTAGCTTTGAAAAAGAAAATGAGACCAATTTGGTAAAAAAATGATCCAAAAGGCATCTTACAGCATCTCTCGACTGAAAAAGCTTTGTACGTATGAATAATATTGTCTAAAAAATGAAAAAATCACATTCTAAGAGGATAAGTTTTTAAAGATTTTCTTCATTAATGAGAACAGTTTAATCGAATCCCATATATATACTAAATCAAAATCTTCGTATCGGTCTATTACATATATATTTTAAAACTTAAGCAAAAAGATGACATAAAGAGTCTTTATTTTATCAATTAAATAACACTATAAATCTCGTTCATGTTTAACAATATTAACAATCAAAATAACGATATTTTATAAATTAATAGCACATCTTGAATAATGTTTCAATAATTGTATGCATTCTATTATTTTTCTATCAAAAGTTGCTGCTTTGT
>APMI01011078.1_pt1 | contig 18554 bp, 15 predicted proteins | sample 667938 | NCBI WGS metagenome assembly APMI01 (sample SAMN01084076, study PRJNA167559) | wastewater metagenome | biome: Wastewater | place: Denmark: Ejby Moelle, Odense | collected 2011-11-28 | reverse complement strand
TGATTTGGTCATGGCTCAATCCTCTCAGAGTATTGGGCCTCCACCAAATGCGGGGCGATTCATTCCTCCCTGAGAGTCAAGGCGATCGGTAGACCTTGCAAATGCCTTTTGAAGGATTGCTCGGTGCATTGGCTTTGCCCAGTAGGCAATGCATGCAAGCTCTGATGCCAGGTCACCAACAAGCTCGTCATACTTGGAAATACGCCCCAACAACTCCGCATCGGAAAACTGCCCCTGAATCTTGAAGTGGTCCTCTGTCGTATTCGCCAAAAAATGACGAACCTCATCAATCACCAAATCGTGAAGCTCAATCGTTGAGGAGTCATCGGCCAACAGGGACTTGACCTTCTTGATTTTGTTCTGCGAGCTTTCCCTGGTGACCTCCTCCTCTGGATAGGGAAGCACAACCAAACGATCGAGATCCTTGCTATCGCCGTTTTCTAGCTCAACAAGTTGCGGCGCTTGGAAAATGAAATCGCCATCACCGTCGAAATAACCGTAATGAGGCGTTTGATTGGAATTCTTGTCATTTGCCACCTTCGAATAGACATAGGACATGACGCTACTGGCGGTCAACACACCGTTGTCCGTAACAGCTTTTCCACGTAAAGCTTCAATGAAATGTCCGGTAAATACCGAGTGGTTGGGCAGCGGCCCTCCGGCGTCGGCAACTACCTCGTCGGCCTTCCCCGCAGTAAGAACTTGGCGTGAATAACGAAGCATCATGTCTTTGAGGAAGCGTGTACTACCGGGATGCACACTACGTGCAGTGCCAGCCCTCCATAGCATGCGTCCATTACGAATAGCATGTGCTTTGCTCTTATCAACTCAGCATTGCGAGTCAACTCGTCCCAGCGAATGAAAGACGAGAAATCGCCCATGTCCGCATCGTAGGGCACGAGGTAGCCAATTTCTCCCCGTATGCCAGTACGGGTATGGCCGTGCCCAGCAAAGAATATAAATATCTTGTCGTCGAGTCCTACATCATCAGCAGCAAACCGCATGAATGCTCGAAGAATGTTTGTTTTTGTAGCTTCCGCATCTACGAGATAGGCAACATCCTCTTGGAGAAAACCAAGTTCGTCGATCAAAACGCTGCGCACCTCTTCGGCATCGCTGACAGCATATGAAAGGGGTGAAGCGTTCTGATATTGGTTGATACCAATCACCAAGGCACGACTACGCGTGTAGTTTGCCTTGAGCATAAACCTAATATCTCTCATCGCTTTCTCATCCTATAGTTTTGATCGAGTCGGTGAAATTGCGAAGCCGGTCACGGCAAATTCGGGAGGAATATGCCGCTCTGACATCGGCTTATCCTGCCCCCCAAAATAGCCCAGCTTTTCAAACTTGATTTTCTTCAAGGCCCGGCTTGCGGCATTTCCTGACGCCACTGACGATGATAGCAAGATGACATAACTGCCGCTCGAAGTCCTCTCGCTTTGAAGCCCTCCGTAGGTCATCCGTCACGAAATGGCCTCAATCACTAAACTACTTGGCCTGCGGGCTTGTCTTTGAGTCGAAATTTGGTCCGATCGTGACATATGACCTACGCCCATGACTTTGAGCGACTCAGCATCCAACCCACTCGCTCAAACTAGGTTCATGAACTGTCAGTCAAACAATCCAAGCTGAATTTTCCCAAATTGAGGCAGCGGCAACTCGTTATCAAGCCATTGCCTGTCATTATTGAGCAACCATCGATGGCTTCTCTGATGCGCTTTTAGAAAAGCCGCCCTCGTTGGATTCTCATGGGCTGCTTTGTAGTCAAGGCAAACTGACCGGTGTCTATCCAACGGAGCTCCAACGGGTGGAGGCCTTGCTGCAGATGAAGCACCCGATATGTCTTCCGCACCAAGGGCCGCCTCCCACCGGCATTGTTCCTTGAAAGCACCCCAAGAACCAAAAAGCCAATAGACCAGCAGCAGTCGCACCAGCGGCTTTGGACGCGTGGAGTCGACTACCCCATGGAACAGACCCTCTGCTCGAGCCACTGAGTCATGTCTCAGCAGAGCCCCTTCACTACGAATAGGCAAAAGTTTTTGCGCGAACGAATAAGCCACTCCTTTCTTCCGAATTGATCCGCCACTCGTGATTAGGCCTGCCTGCCTCATACCAGTCCTAAAGCCCTGAAGAACCAGCGCAGGAGGATATGGAATCGCCTTGTCGTCGAGCGCATCAGCTCCAAGCCTCGCCAATGCGAACCAAAATTCGCGCAGCTCTAGAACTTCATCGGGAGGCTGATTCAGCCTATGACCATTCAGGTCCGAAGGCAGAAATAAGCGCTCATGTGCCTTTGCTCGTCCGATCTCAAATCTCTCAAGCACTGCGCCGTGCTTGGCGCAAATTAGCGAACTCGGCAACTGATGCTGCCGATGCCAATAAGCAATGCCGAACTCTGCAACATCCTCATTCGCGCATACCGGGCATATTCTCCAGCGACAGAGTCCGCCCTGCGCGGGCTCCGACAGTGCAAGCATTTGATTGGCGATACTCGATTCAGCCTCGGCCAAGTGCGCCGCAGCTCGAACAGCTGTCATTTCGCCAACTATCGAATATAGGCTCGCTGGCAAATCGTTTTCACTGAGCAAAATTTCCGGGTTGAGCCTGCAATCCATTAAAGACAACGAGGGAGATAGCTCAAACCGGTTGCACAAGGCTAGCGCATCGGCGATGCCATTCAACTTTGCCACCCTCGCAATCAGCGAATAGAGCGTCTCATCCGGCAATGGGATCGGCCACTGCAGCAAAGCACCTCCTGCTATTCAGAAACCAGCATGCACTCATGCATATTTTATACCCTCACGAGATCGCACCGAAGATCCAATTTAGCCAGCCAGAAGCCTACTCTCTCAGCCAAGAATGCTTGAAAATACGCATATTCAATGCATAATGATATGCATGAAATCGACAGAGACCCTTCGTGCCGAATCAACACGAATCGCCAAGCGCACGAAAGAGCTTGGACTGACTCAAACGATCATTGCGGCCAAACTCAACGCCAGCCAATCCCAGGTCAGCCGGATTTTGTCGGGAACCTCCAAAAGGCGCTCAAAGCTCTTTGTCGCCGTATGTAATTTCGTTTCGTCAGTTGCTCAGCATCCTTCGCACCAAGCCATCGCGGAATCAAAAGAGCTCAATGACGCCTTGGCAGCTGTGTGGGATGGAACGCCAGAGCATGCCCAGGCCCTCGCGTTAGTCATTCGCAGTCTGGGCGCACTTCACCCGAGCAACAGTTCGAGTTCATCTACCCGCCCTGTTCGATAGGGGATTGAAACCCATGCTTCATGTTCCAGAACCACTACCAGACGAACTCGCAGCCGGACACTTGGGCCGTGTTTACGCAATCAATGGCATTCGGCAAAGCGATCGAGAGACTAGGACAATTCACAAACTGATCGGCGATGATGGTTGTGCCTATCCCGAAACCTTGGCCTCGCTTACCAGACTCCCTATTTCGCACTATCTGTTTCATCACACGCTGCTCCCATTTTTTAGGGCGGTGCAGGTAGGAGAGCCATTAAGTTGGAGAGCGGTCGATCAGGAATTTACTGTTCGCGCCTCAGGACACAGAGCCAACCAACTAGGCGCCAAGGTTTGCCCAAACTGTATTGATGAAGATATCTCTTTCTGGGGCTTCTCATATTGGCGACGAACACACCAACTTCCCGGCGTCTGTACGTGTCCTAAACATCAAACGGGGCTATTGCGAACTAAACCAAGCTCCCCAATGAAACTCTTGCCTCAAGAAGCATTGGATAGTGCAGAAGTCCTTTCGCCAGAGCTTTACCAATTAGCCACAGAGAATCCAACCATCAAACGTTACGGCGAAATTTGTCTTGAATTTCTAGGCAGAGAAAGCTCGATCTCCACCATTCAAATTGTTAGTTGCCTTCAACAACGTGCTCGCCAGCTACATATCCGCTCTCACGCTGGAGTCGTCGGGGTGCATCTTCATGACATAGCCAGAAATCAAGCTGGTGGATTCTGGCTTAACACCCACTTCCCCGACATCGAAAGCAAGGGAAGCAGCTCATCGCTATGTCGCACCTACTCAAGCCGAAAAATCGCGTATGCCACTACGTACTACGCCTTAGCTTTAGCCTTGCTGTACCACTCTACCGACGAGGCTTTTTCGGACTTGGATTCACATGCAGCGAAAAGCAATGTCATAATAATTGACGCACCACAGCATTCGTTGTCCGATAAAAATATCCCTGGAGAGAGCGGATCTCTTCACCGAGCACTAAATGGCTTCTTGCGAGGAATGCCGGTTGAGCAAGCATGCAAAAGGTTCGGTGCAGAGCGACATGCCTTAGAAAGCATACTGCGCGCAGCAACCAAAAATTCTCTTGAACGAAGAACCTAACATTAGGTTCTTCACCTGATCGCCATTGAAGCAACATGAAGTGAAATTTTCGCCACACCCAATGAATTTGATCGGCATAATTCATAGATGCACCAACTACTCTAGGATTGAGCACAAACGCTGCTAGCGGGGACAACACACTCCTCGCGACAAGAGAATCCTCAGGCTCACACGACACAAAGCCCCGCCAAAACCATGCAATTCGCATCATATAAGGTCAATCCAAAACATCGAGCAGGTAAGCCCACAAAGGATGCCAGTATGTGGACGGTATCCGAATGGCTTGAAATCCAACTCTTCGGGGAGGCCAGTAAAAATAATTGGCAATCGAAAGAAAAGCCGCTGCTTTGGGCAATTCACAAACACCCCGCAGGCCTCTCGAAAATTGGCTCAGACACCTCAAATGAGCTTTACATCGCAAAATTCAGGTGCGACCACAACAAAGAGTGGCATGGATATCCAGTACACCCCCGAGGTGACGATGTGCCTCCCGAAGAAGTTCTTGAATGCTGGCGGCAAGCGGAGCTCATTGACAAGACTGACAAGCGTCGTATCCAAACTGGGAAGTTCAGCAAATGAATGAGCGATGGATTACTGTAAATATTGAAGGCGACTTCATCGACTCTTTCATCTACTCAGGAACACTTTTCTTGGTCGGAGCTGATTCGATGATCACAACGCACAATTGGGAATCGCTCATAGCATCGGCAGTGCTCCCCGGGCAGCAGAAAAAAGAAGCCTTGGCAGCGTATACAGTGCTAACTGATTGCCGGCAAAAAGTTTCTAGAAACGAATGTCCTCCCTTAAATATTTACATCACTAAAGATCAGCTTAACGACGAATATGTCTCCTCGCTTCAGCTCGAGGGATGGCCGACTGACATAAATATTTACGCTAATCGTTTCTACATCGCAAGCGAAGATGGTGTAGAAGAGTTTCCATTCGAATGGAATGCCAGACGTTTGAATGTGAATGGAAGATTTCACGTCTGGAAAAAATATGCGTACAAGGTTTCCGCAAATGATGGGCATCGGCTAGCAATTGCCGCAGGTATAAATGGGGTCATCGCAGCTTTCCCTCGAGGAGGGAAGATCAGAGAAGACGAAGACATATCGACTTTGTTAGAAATCGACTCTCATGATTGCGAATGGGTCGGGAGAAACCTCGTCTCGAATTCTGCTGAAGGTCCCTTCTTGTCGACTTTTAGCAAATTACCAAAAAAACAAGATGATGACATTTCAGACGATTACTGGAAGTTTTACAACCAACAAAAACGCAAGCCACCGGAAACAAAAAGGCTAACCAACCAAAGTAATTGCATCTCTTATGCATGGGTGGCAGGAAATAAATTATTTTCGCTCAGCGACACGGGAGCCCTAACCGTAGGGCCGGCCACAGAGAACGATGATCAAACAGCGGAGCCCGCTCCGAAATCAGTAACGCCAACTGGCATTGACATTGGCAATGAAATTCTTGAACCCAGAAAAATTCTTAGCGCGCGATCAGGACTGTTTGGCACAGTAATAGAGACTGCCAATTTTCTTTGCGCCATCTCTGAGACAGGGATTGAACAGATTGCAGATCGTCCGGTTAGCTGGCGCGTATTTCCTCGAGCAAAGAACTATCTCAATCATCTCCATGTCGTGAAAAATGATCATCTTTGCATCAGGGCCTATTTCCCCTACGGGCTAGATCGCGACTCCGACCAATTCGGAATCGGTGTTGCCGAAGTCATATAAAAACCTGTACGTATTAAAGTAAGGTACTTGCAATTAAATTGAGGCTTCAATTCGTTTGTACTCATTTGGAGCAAAATGCAACTCGGCATTCACCAATTCTGCGATGAAAAATAAATGGAACTCACCACACAACTAAAGGATGCGACGGAGGCGACACAGCAAGTTATTCCCTTGGCTGATGCGCTAGCAAATTTACTCCAGACCCCCGCAGGGGTGATCGCAGTAGCCATGTTCTTCTTCTGGCTATTGGTCAATAAAGATTTTTCTCATTTGTTTGAACTGTTCGAGCGCAAGGAAAAAAGACGCTCGGAGCAACTTGACCTGTACGTATCCAAGCCCGAACTGGCCGACGCCGATTCAATTAAGGTTCTAAGCGACCTTCGTGATGCTCACTACTTCAAGGTTGCGACAGGTATCTATGCAGAGAAAAAACTTCGATGTGCGTTAATCACCCTGCACAACCAGACATCGCACCATATCAGCTGGAAACAAATCAGAAGGGCTTTTCAGTACATAGACATTGCAGAGAACGATGCCCTTGAGATTCGCGAACTGACAGCCATCGAGATACTGGGATATTGGTACAACCAGCTTGTCGGTTATGCCTGCGCCCTCCTCGCAGCATGTATTTTCGGCTTATTCGTAATCACCAGTCCCAAGACCCTTGCCTCTTTTGCTTGGGGAATCGGAGGTGGCCTGGGGGTTATTTTCTTTGCAATGTTTGTGCTCTCGCAGAACTGGCCCATACATGCGGCAAAACGAATCCGTAAAGAGCTACAAGCCGCTACCAATACCCAAATTTTGCCGGCAGCAGATCCTCGTACTGCAATTGCAAGCGAGGATCACCACTGAGTATGGCCTTGACGGCTGGCTGCAATGGAGCCAGCGAATTTACAGCTGCATAGCGAAAGTCCTCTAACGCTAGTTGGCTACCGCCGCGCTCAAACGAGCGCCGATGCGCGTGAATCCAGAGAGCCACGCAAATCCGGAATATGCCTCCACTGAGCACATGCAACAAATGCCGAAATTCGTCCGATGGTTCCAATGGCTCAACTTGCCATTGATACTTGCATAGTTGCGGAAACAGACGGTTTCTAAAGAAATCATCATCGGCGGACACAGCATGCGGTATTCGATGGCAACCAGCGGTAACCAATCGCTGAATCGTGCTCATCCGTGCTCCCAATGCATCAATCCCGTCCGGAGTTCCACAAGCCAATACCGGAATCTTGGTGGTATTGGTTAGATTAAGGATCAGCTTAAGCGCCTCGTCGTCAGCCACCCTGAGTTCGGGCCTTTTGGTAACTTTCGCTCTGGCTGCAGCCTCTCGGACCGCCTTCCGTTCGATCTTAAAAAGATTCTGAATTTCATCGAGGACCAGTAGCCCTGGAAAATGACAAAACACTTTCCCTAACCACAGATTTGCCAACGTTCCCCCGCTCTTTACACTGCTCGACAAGAGTTCTTCTGCATAGTTGGTTCCAAGGGCGCTATCGGTCGCGATTGCCATGTTTTCCACCAACTCCCGAATCTTCCCTGATTGGGGGACATCAACCTTGAGCCACATAAGTTGGCGAACCGGGTTGGCAAGCCTAGGGAAGGATTCGTGAATCACGACCTGAGGAAATAGTGCTAAGGCGCGCTCAACAGCCGTCGATTTACCAACCCCTGACAAGCCAACCACCGTACTACCTAGCTGAACTGCTGTGTGGGATGAGTCTGTAGCACCTGGTGCATAGATGCGCTGCCACGTAGCAGAGCTGGCCGGGTTTCTATGGACATACCCTTGCCGAATCATGAAGCCAATACTTTCAGCAAGCGCGAGCCCCTCCGATGTCGGTATGTGCATCCGAAGAATGTCGGCAAGCAGGTGTTTTCGGATGTGAGTCGGCGTCGCATCAACATTTGTAGGAACAGGTGGCAGGTAGATGAGTCGTCGCAGAATTTCAGCCTGGGACAGAATCGGGCCACAGGCATCAATCAAGACATTCCCGGCGTAAGCCTCAACAGCCGAACTCTGTGTTGCATGCGCAACTAGTTGCATTCGCCCGCCTCCTTATTGATTTCGGCGAACACGTCATCCATCAACGATTCATAGCTCGGATTACGCTCAATAACATGCTCGACTGAGGCATTGCCCTGCTGAGGCATCGTGGTAGTTGCGGACAGGCTTTCCAACTGCCTAGCCTCACGCATCGTTAGCGTTGGCCCGTCGTAATTGTGCTCGGCCTCCCTTGTCAGCTCTTGGGCACGCTTAATGGTGGCGGTCTGCCGATCCAGCATTTCCAATTCCGCCTGCAATCGAAGATATTGACGATCATTCTTCTTTGCGTGGTCATACATCAGCGCGTCGCGCCACTCATCGACACTGACATTTGCCGGAGCGAGAGCATTGTTCCTGAGTTTGAACTCATGCAATCCACCTACCTGATCGGGCCACCAGATTCGTGAGGTTGATCCAGGAAACTGGAATACAGTTTTCTCAGCAAAATCAAAATTGCGGGCCAACGCAGACCAATTCTGTTCCTGAGCGATAGGTGCGTCGTATTGAAGCGACTCCAGAAAAAATCCATCGCGCCGCGAGACAGCCACCTTTTGCTGCAGAAGGCCACTCAGCAAGCGATCTTGTGGCATAGCCTTCTGATATCCAATGCCCACCTCATGCCCAAATCGCCAAAGCCCAGCGGGACTAGGCATGACATCAGCTGCGATCATTTCACTCGTCATACGATGGGAACGATCCGCAAAGAGGTTGTAGTGATTAAAAATGCCGTGCAGAAAGGCGACATATTCCCGAAGCGTCAGCACAGACTCTTTGGCATAGGTCCTCAGCTCCAATTCACGACGTCGGGCATCGATTGCCCCTGGCAAAAAGCAAAACTGCTCGTCTTTGGCAATCCGATGCACCACCTCGACCAACCCCTTCAAATCTGGTCGATACGCGGCGTTAATCATGAAGTTGATCGCCAACTGAGCGCAAGTTTCGCGAGCCCCGCATGATAGGTATTCGCCGCGGTCACCCAATACCATGTAGGGCGCCGTTGGATAGGGGTTCAGCACTTCGACGAACTCAAAGCCCCACAACTCAGCCAGCAACCTGGGATCGCAAAATGCTGAGAACAGGGCCAATTTCGCGGTATTCCAAGATGGTCCAGAAAGACACACGTAAAAGCCAACAATCGCCGTCGACCAAACATCAATCACGATGTAAACGATTGGTCTGCCAATTGGCCAGGCGCGGTTGATAGAACTGCGCAGGTGAATATCGCCAATCGTTGAATCCATCGCATATACGTGCCCTGGGCCGGCCACACCATCATATGAACGACCACGCAAACCACGCATGTTTCGGTCAAAATGCCCCTGCGTCGTTTTGCGCAGCACTCTTTCCAATCGCTTTACGTCAAATTCAACAACATTCCGAAACTGGCGTAGATTCGGAAACGTGCCTTGTTTCGGAAGAATGGGAAGCCGCTCCGAACCCACTTGCTGGTATTTCGTTACGTACCCCCTAAGAATCGTTTCCTTGAAGATTTGACGGAAAGATTTCTCAGGTTTGGACAGCATCCGGTAGTAATGAATGATCTTGATGCGGTCCTCCTCCGTGACACCGGCCTGTGGATTGGGCTCCGGATTCCCCAAGCGTTCATTCAAGGTCTTAGCACCAGCCTTGCGCCTAGTTGGCGTGATAGGCCTAGCAACGCCAGGAGCGCCACATTTATCGAAGCGCGGCATCAGCGATGCCTGATCAAAACCATACTGGCAAAGCGTTGCCCAAAGTCGGTAAACGCTAGCTCGCCCCCCCTTTCCATCAGCCATTGCAAGCTTGACCAATGGTCCTATGCCTCGTGACCGCTCAAGCGCATCACAGACCGCCTGATAATCCAAAAAAGGCTTCATCAGCTCGCAGCGGCGCTCCCAACGGCTTTTTTCCGCTACGGTCAATGCGGAAATTGGGGCCAGAAATTTCCCTGGCGGTTGAAGGTCAACATCAGCCAACTTACCCGCAGCCTCAAACGCGTCCAAGGTCGCTTTCTCAATCTTGGAAAGGCTTCCGGGACAAGCAAGGTTTTCTCCGGCAGCCTCCCACGGCGCCGCAAACGCTATCCATACATAGCTGAGGCCAGGAGGAGTAGCGACGATACGGTAGAACCCCTGGAGATCATCACTTTCAATCCGCAAGGTGGCATTGAAAATCAATTTCGCCATGCTGTTCTCCTCGACGCAATCGGGTTCTGCCTCCAGAACTCAGCAGGGGAAAGCAAGGAGATGGGCTCGTTGGGACGCATTGAGCGAGACATATCGAGCGGCACGCGGCCAGTCCAGACGGCCTGCCAAAATGCATACAAGGCATTGGCTTTGGTGACAGGCAGCACGTGAGTCACGTGCGCAATGATTGAACTTAGCGTCATGCCTCCTGGGGATGGAAGCGTGGCTGCCAGTGCATCGAGTATCTCGCTCGAAACTGTCGAGACATCGACAGCCCAAGGCATACCAATACGAATCGTATTGGCCACCGTTTTGCTATAGAGCGAAGGCGACAACAGCAACCAGAAAACATCCTGACGCAACCAGTACTCACGCTCTATCCGAAGCAACTCAATTGTTCGCGGATCGCTCAACTCAATGTCGTACTTCACGCTAATTGCTAACAATTCACAACGCCCGGCCGGATTCTTCAGAGTAAGAACGAGGTCCGTGGTCATCACCCACGGAGCGACAATCCCGTCTTTGCGGACTACTGGATGTTTGTGCCCCAGATCTTCTGAAATCTGCAATGTGCCTTCCGCCGCAAGGACGCTCGAACTCGACTGATAGGCAGCTATCTCCGGTTCGCCAACCTCATGCGCAAGGGGATACTGCTCTCGTAGATCGACCAGGTTAGGCAACATTGAGGCAAAGGCGAAGGCCACCATTTCCTGATCTGACAGGAGATGATGCAATCGCCCAAAGCGCCAGTTGATGAGGTGTGATCTGCCTCGACTACCAGGATCAGAGCGTGTGACTTGATGCCATGGTTGGTAATCGGCGCCCGTGCCAGTCCCTCGGCCTGCATCGCGCCACTTTTCCAGACGCGCAGGAGTAAACCGCAGTCCCTTTCTCATGGGATCTCCTTCCTTGCCGCTCAGCGGCAACCAACAAATCGGAAAAGAGATGCCCTTGACGCGTGCGGTAGGCACGAGTACATTTCATTTTGAACGTGAAATCTGGGGGCACCCCTCAGTACGAAACGCCGCAGGTCTCGACCCCTGTGGCGTTTTTGTTTGTACAGTCGTATTTAGTTCATCTCGATAGCGCATTCCCTTCAATTTGATTCGGCGACAGCCCATCCTCACGCGACACGGCCAAAGTCCGTGCCAACCCAAAACGTTATCTGGTGATCGACCTAGCTTGCTCAGAAGGCTCGGGAGCCGTAGTAGCCAAGCGGCGCTGCTGACTCAGCCAAACCGCCACATCACGCGCTAAAGCGAATTTCCCTCGCCGGTTCGGTATCCGCATCAGGGGCACTGGAACCGCGCCTCGCACAACGGCTTGGCAATAAGCGTTCGGCGACGGATAGCCCAACACTTTGGCCAGATCTGACGACGACAAGAGCAAGCCATATCGGCGCACAAGTTCATCGTTGAGCTCTTTGGCCAACGTATCGCTTAACAGCTCCGGAAAATCCTCTTTCTGCACGTCATGCCCTGTCATTGGTTGTCATGGAAATGCTATGTTTCCCACGACAACCCAACAAGCCACACGATTTGGGTAATCGTCACCCTAATTGCGAGCAGGAAATTTCACCAAGTGATTGAAACATCGACTGTCTCCCTCGATGAATTCATTTTCGCGTCCAAGACGCGAAAAAATCCCGTCGGCAAACAGAGGCATGTCGTCGATGCTTTTCGAACAGTCGCCTGGTTCAATTTCTTGAAAAGGCGCTGCGGTGCAACTTCCACATACCAAATGGATTTGCTGCTTGAAACACAACCCAAGCAAGGCAAGAGCGAGGGGTGCGACCACAAGAACAAATGGCGTAGCTATCGCAAGGGCCTCCACACTCCAAGCACCGAGTTGGTGAATGCAATAGAAGGGGCCCACGTCGGCGGATGCGCTGTACTAAACCACGTACTCTGGAAAACATTGAGGTCAGACCTCCGAACTTCATCGCACACCGATCTGTGGCTTACCGAACTCCACCCAGAGATTCAAAAGATCGTTTATCAGTACGAGTCCAGCTTGGGTTTAAGTAAAACAATCCGCCAATCTCTAAACCGGACCCAACTCAACATGCTTGAGCGTCGAGCTGGACTTGATGCGCTGGCCTGTTTAGTAATACTGCTACGCCAAGCGATAGAAAAGAACGATGGCGTTTTCGCACAAAGCGTTAGCTGGTGCGTATGCCGAATGTTGTTAGTTTTAGGACCAATACTTTGGTCAATGGGCATCGGAACCCCTTTGGTGCAGTATTTCGAGCAAGAGCTGCTGCCTCTAGCCGCCATAAGGGGAAGGCACTACCAATTCTGGAGTAGGGGCTATCAGTCTGCCGCAATCCAGCTTAACAACATGGCCAAGCTCATTGAAGCGGATGAGAACAAAGCATTCACTAATGCCGAGCAAATAATGCTGCGCGTTGATATTTTGGATGGCAGGCGTGGCAACATCCTCTTCGACCCAGTTACCTTAATTTCCAGCCACGCTCAATAACAACGGGAAAGAGTGGCCAATCACACTTGATAGGATGCCATATGCCTACGATTGAAAGGCTTGTACTTTCAAATTTCAAGAAGTTCCAAAGGCTTGAGCTTGAGTTCGATGCTGACCTAAACCTTCTCATTGGTGATAATGAGGCCGGCAAGAGCTCTGTACTTTTTGCGCTTGAGCTGGTGATGAGTGGTAGCCGCAGCAAGGTCGAGACCATCGGAATTGAGACATTGCTAAACACATCCGCTGTTAAGGCTTTCCAAAACGGATCTCGCTCTCTAGAAAGTCTTCCCGAGGTTTTTGTCGAGATATATCTATCAGCAGGAGTGAATCCTGGCCTAAATGGGAAAAACAACTCAAAGCGGCTCGAGTGCGATGGCTTGACGATGTCATTCAAGCCAATGGACGAGTTCGGTAAGGAAATTGCAGAAGCGTTGCATGAAGATCCGAGCAACTTCCCGTACGAGTACTACGGAGTACAGTTCATGACCTTCGGAGGGGAAGCTTATTCCGGTATTAAAAAACACATACAGCACCTGACTATTGATAGCTCGAAGATCGATAGTGATTACGCCGTACGCGAGTACACGCGAGCAGTCTTCGCGCTTAATGCTGACGTACGCCACCGTAGCAAGTTGGAAAATTCTTACCGCCAAAACAAGGGGGTGTTTAGGGCTACTCACCTAAAAGAGCTGAACGAAAAGCTGGAGAACTACAAGTTCTCGGTAAGAACGAATGCGAAATCAAACCTCGAGTCGGACCTGGTTATTACAGAGGATGACATCCCAATCGAGAGTAAGGGCAAGGGGCGGCAGTGCTTCATCAAAACGGAGTTCGCGCTTCGAAAACGGGGCGGCGACAGCAGACTCGATGTTCTATTGCTTGAGGAACCGGAGAATCACCTTAGTCACTCGACAATGCACAGACTCATCGAACGAATTGCGCAGTCATCGAACAGGCAACTGTTTATTACCACCCACAGCAGCTTGATCTCCGCACGCCTGGACCTACGAAAGGCCATTCTGCTTGGTGAGGGCGGCAAGAATATGAGGCTGTCCGCACTACCCCCGGACACGGCTCATTTCTTCATGAAAGCCCCCGACAACAACGTCCTCGAGTTCGTGTTATCAAAGAAGGTCATTCTTGTCGAAGGTGACGCTGAGTTCATCCTACTAGACGCGCTTTACCGGAAGCACTCGGGCTCGACGCTCAAGAAAGACGGCGTACATGTGATCTCGGTCGGCGGCACCAGCTTTAAGCGCTACCTTGATCTCGCGAAGCTTCTCGGTGTACGAGTGGCAGTCATTCGTGACAACGATGGGGATTATCAAAAGAACTGCATCGATAACTACTCCGATCACATCATGTCGAACGCGAAGGTCTTTGCCGACACCGACTCGGGAAGCCGAAAGACATTCGAAATCTGCATGTACAACGACAACAAGGCGCTCTGTGATGAGTTGTTTAGTGCCTCGCGCCGTAAATTGGATGTTCTCGGATACATGCTCGCCAACAAGGCAGACGCAGCATTCGAACTGCTACAGAAAAAACAAGGCGATCTCGTTGCCCCCGCTTACATTCAGGAGGCTATCAAGTGGATAAACGAGTGATCTTTGCAGTCGCAGGTTCAGGCAAGACTACGCACTTGGTTCGCGAGTTAGACCTCAAGATGCGAGTGCTTTTGATCACATACACCGAAAACAATTGTGCAGAGATTCGCAGAAGAGTGATTGCTAAATTCGGATACCTGCCAGAGAACATAACGGTCTGTACCTACTTCACTTTCCTAAACTCTTTTTGCTATAGACCGCTGCTCCTTGCAGAGTTGAAGACAAATGGCATCACCTTCGATCGACCTAGTGAATACTCAACTACCCAGAAATTGACTAGTAGAGCTAGGTACGTCACTGCCAGTGGGCGTATTTATCACGCGCGAATGGCAAAGGTACTTGACGCTAGAGGCTGCATTACCGAACTCCAGCGCCGAATAGAACGGTATTACGACAAGGTTTTCGTCGACGAGGTCCAAGACTTCGGCGGACATGATTTCACTCTGCTTAAGCAAATTATCCAAGCTAACGTTGAAATTCTGCTGGTTGGCGATTTCTACCAGCACACTTACTCTACGAGTACTGACGGCTACGTCAACAAGGGCCTACACGACAGCTATGAGCGATTCCAGGAGAGTCTGCGTTGCGCTGGTTTGACTGTCGATACTGAGTCTTTGGTCAAGAGCCACCGTTGCAGTGCGAGTGTGTGCACCTTTATTCGCGATCAAATCAACGTAGACATTCACCCTGCACTAGAGCGAATCTCCAAGGTATCTATCGTAGAAGATTGTGCTACCGCTTATGAGTTGTATTCAGACGCTAAAACCGTAAAGCTATTTTTCAAAGAACATTACTTGTATCCATGCTATTCGCAGACTTGGGGAGCGTCAAAGGGCCAAGACCACTATCAGGATGTCTGCGTAGTACTAAACGCCACGTCGTGGAAGAAATACGGAAACCACGATCTTTCCGATCTTGCCGCGCTCTCGAGAAACAAGCTATATGTCGCTTGCTCAAGAGCACGCGGCGATCTTTATATCCTGCCCGAATCCTTGCTCAAGACATTCAAAATGAAGCCACTAGAGCGCCATCCAACATCCGCTTGAACCAGCAGAGCACCATTTTTTGACTAGTCTCCTTCATTGTCGTGACATGGCACTGTGACACCCCTCTTCAAAACAATGGTTTTTCGTCGCATAACACAATGATTTATAAAGAAATCATTGCACACCAAAAAAGAACGAGCACTCCCACGTAGTGGAATATTATAAATAGCGCTCTGTGACACCCGGAGACTGTACATGCTGGTCGATATCCTCAAGAGACTCGGTCCTTGCCTGAGCACGGATTTAACGGACTATCTAGTGACCCACTGCGGGTTGTCGCCTGCTGCGGCGCGCCAGCGTGTAAGCCGAGGAGCTCCCGAGATCAAGCGGCTGGCACATATGCCGTTCCCTCGCAAAGCGAGATTTCTATACCACCAAGACGACTACGCCTCCCCGTATTACTGGGAAAATCTTTACTCAGCGATTTTTGCGACTAACGGTCCCTATGCGAGAGCTCTGGGCGCGGTTCAAGCACGAGAAGTAGTGCCACTCGGCCACTTCCTAGGCGCCAGCGGTGCGCCAATTGCTCAAAAAAAACAAATTTCGGCCCGTACGGTACTCGATCGAATGATCGCCGCGAATATTTTGGTTGAGCAGACGTTACCTGGGCTAGGGCCAAGCGTGATGACTAAGAGGACGTATGAGCGTCATCAACAAAGCTTGGATGAATTAGTTATTGCTACCCGACCCCGCCTCATCGCGGAAAACATTCTGCTCGACAGTGTTCGGGAATGGCTACGACGATTAGCTATGGTGAGCTTCAATGCTGTTCGGACACGAGGCGAGGAAATGCCTCGTGTGGGAACGTTTGCCTGGGACTTGGCAGCCCCCAGTTACCTCACGTCCGTATTGAATCGACAGAAGGACAAAGGGGTTAAGCCAGGCTGGGTCGTATGCGATGTGCTTTTGATTGAGAACGTACAGCTCAAGCATGTAGAACCATTCCTACATAAAGTACGAACACTGGATGCGTTGAAGAACATAGGGCGCACAATGTTCATGCTGATAGCACAGGGCTACGAGACGGAAGCATTCAAAACCCTGCGATCGGCCGGCATCATACCAGCCACACCCAAATCTCTCTTTGGTGAAGACGTAGCCGACGGCTTCCGCGAATTGATTCAGACACTCGATGAGGCAGCAAAGGGCGTTGTTGATCCAGAGAAGTTCGGGCAGCTCTTCTCCAAGCTAGGCAAGTTGGAGGGGGCAATCGGCAACATGCGGGGAGCCTTCTTCGAATTATTAGTGGCTGAAGTCGTGCGCAAAAATGCTGCGGGGCAGGTGAAATTGAACAAGATATGCAAGGGAGAAGATGGCAACGCCGAGGTGGACGTTTACCACCTAAACGAAGGCATCACAGCACAGATGATTGAATGCAAGGGGATCGCTCCTGGCACCTTGGTCGACGACGAGGAGATCGGTCTGTGGCTGACTACACGCATCACTCGAGTGCGGCATCACCTTCAGAATCTGGGCTGGTCAGGTCCCTTACCGAAGTTTGAACTATGGACAAGCGGCGCATTGTCCGCACAGGCGCGCGAACGAGTCGAGAAAACACGGCTGGCCAATGCCAGGAAATTCGAGATCAGCGTTGTAGAAGGGGATGCGCTACGCATCGCAGTCAAAACGGTGAACGATGCATCGTTGCTCAAGACATTCGAACAACACTTCTTACCGCAAGCGGCTGCCTAGTCTCAAACTATTTTGTCTTGTCTCAGAGACTATTGCACTGTCTCAGACTTAATTGGCAACGAACAGCGTTTCACCTAGAACCTTCTCTTGCATTAGCACTCCTAGGCTGCGAGTGCTAAAATTAGCTTATACCTTGTAGGAGGAAATTTACGCTATGACCCATGCCCTGGCGCTACCCATCCCGTCATCCGTTGGAAACATCGATGCCTATATCCAGGCAGCGAATCGTTATCCGATGCTGGCAGAGGCTGAGGAAATCCAGTTGGCCGAGCGTTTCCACAACGAAGGCGATGTGGAAGCGGCGCGTCAGCTCGTTCTTTCGCACCTTCGCCTCGTTATCTCCATTGCCCGTGGTTATCTTGGCTACGGCCTGCCCCATGCCGATCTGATTCAGGAAGGCAACATCGGGTTGATGAAAGCAGTAAAGCGCTTTGATCCGACGCGTGGCGTCCGGCTGGTTTCGTTTGCCATGCACTGGATCAAGGCTGAGATTCACGAATACATCCTGAAGAACTGGCGGCAAGTCAAAGTTGCAACCACCAAGGCTCAGCGCAAGCTCTTCTTTAACCTACGTGGCCTGAAAAGTAGTTACGAGGGCGTCGATACACTGTCCGGCACGCAAACGGCAGAGGTAGCCGCCCGGCTGGGTGTCAAGCCGGAAGAAGTCGTCGAGATGGAAACCCGACTTTCGGGTCGCGATATTGCACTTGAAGGCAATCCGGACGATGGTGACGAAGCCTTTGCCCCTATCGACTACTTGGCCGACTCGCGATATGAGCCGACCCGGGTGCTGGAGAACAAGGCCCTGGCTCGCTTGCAGGATGAAGGCCTGCAGGAGGCGCTGGCTACGCTCGACGAGCGCAGCCGCCGCATCGTTGAAGCGCGCTGGCTACCCGACGGCGACGCTGCTACGCTGCACGATCTGGCAGCCGAGTTTGACGTTTCCGCTGAGCGTATCCGGCAAATCGAAGTCAAGGCTTTGCAGAAGATGCGCGGCGCGCTGGTACCTGCCTGATTCCGCGATATGGAACGATCAAAGGGGAGCCAGTGGCTCCCCTTTTTATTTGCCGCCAGCCAGATTGTTGTGCTGGGTCGTAGAAACCGGGTTATTGAAGCGTGAACTGAACGAAAAAACCTGTTTCGAGCAAACATCGACACAACGGCCACAATTGGTGCAGTTGGGACCCAGAATGACCGGCCCGACGCCCTTAGCTTCGCCCTTGAGGGCAGGACGGATAACCTGCGGTTCGGGGCAGACTTCAAAGCAATCCATGCAGTCGTTACAAGCCACCCTGGCCGAGGCGGAAACACGAACCGGGCTCCAGCGGCCTAGCAGGCTGTAAAAAGCGCCGACCGGGCAGAGCCGACCACACCAGCCACGACTCATCACGAACAGATCAAAGAGGAAGAC
>APMI01015903.1_pt1 | contig 18565 bp, 16 predicted proteins | sample 667938 | NCBI WGS metagenome assembly APMI01 (sample SAMN01084076, study PRJNA167559) | wastewater metagenome | biome: Wastewater | place: Denmark: Ejby Moelle, Odense | collected 2011-11-28 | reverse complement strand
AACCAGAAGAAGCAAGAGATCGACAAGCGATTGGCCGTCTCATGGTGGGTGCCCAGTGAACGGTAAAATCACTGCCCTCATCGCTGGTGCGTTGGCGATTCTTGCCACTGGGCTACTGATATCCGGCGTCAGTCCGATGGAAGCGACCAAAACGCTGTTTCAGGGAAGCCTCGGGAGCCTTGGCGCCTTTAGCGGCACCCTAAAGGAAACCGCGCCGTTGCTGATTCTTGGCCTTGGCGTTTACATCGCACTGAAGGCTGGCCTTTTCAATATCGGTGTCGAAGGACAGTTTCTCGTCGGAGCGACACTTGCTGCGACAGTTGGATTACGCGTTCAGGGGCCAGTAGGAATTCTGCTTTCGATTCTCGTCGCGTGTTTAGGAGGAATGCTATGGGCCCTCCCTGCTGGCCTCATCAAAGCCTATCGAAATGGGCACGAGGTCATCACGACGATCATGATGAACTACGTTGCGGGCCGTTTTACCGACTTTCTAGTTCAAGGACCTCTGAAAGCCGCCGGTTCCCAAGAGGCTTCAACAGCGGATCTGGCGACGGATACTCGCATCCCAGCTCTCATCAACTCAGGTGCCTTCGAACTAGGATGGAGCATCTGTGTAGGAGTCATTGGAGTCATCATGCTTTGGTTTTGGATGCGGAAAACCGTTGCAGGATACGAACTTCAAGCGGTAGGTGCTAACCCAACAGCTTCGAAATTCGCCGGAATCTCGGCTAAGAAAATCCAAGTTTGGGCGATGTCTCTTTCAGGCGGAATCGCCGGAATTGCTGGTGCGTTTCAGGTATTGGCTTACGAAGGCAGGTTTTACCAAGGTTTTTCACCTGGCTATGGGTTTGATGCGCTCGGAGTTGCTCTCTTGGCTGGGAACTCGGCAATTGGGTTGATTCCGGCGAGTCTACTCTTCGGAATTCTGGCAAAAGGAGGCGTTTCGTTACAAGCGAACGGCGTTCCAAAAGGCATCACATCCGTCGTCCTTGGCGCGATGATCCTCGTTGCAGCCTCGATTCGATTTAGGAGTGTGAAATCGGGTGATTGACGTTCTCAGATTAGCCCTCATCATGGCGACACCTCTTTGCCTTGCCGCGATGGGAGGTTACACCAGCGAAAGAGGCGGCATCACGAACATCGGGCTTGAAGGGTTGATGCTCATGTCAGCCTGCGTGACGGCGCTCTGTTCGGCGCATTTTGGCGCACTCGGAGGCGTCGCATGCGGAGTGCTTTCTTCAACGCTTCTCAGCATCCTTCATTGGCTGTCAACTCAGAAATACCGAATCGATCACGTCATCTCGGGCATGGCAATCAATGCTATTGCCGCAGGCGGGACGAACTTTTTGTATGGCAAGTTTAGTGATCCTAATAATTCCGGCAAGTTGGTTGTCATGCCCACAAACTACTTTGTCGTCGCCGCTATCATTGTTCCATTCTTGCTTTGGGTAAATAGCAAATACGGCCGATTTGGTATTCGGCTGATGGCAGCGGGTAGTGATCCAGATAAAGCCCGGCTCATGGGAACTGAGCCGATCACCATTCGTTTTTGGGGTCTGACCGCAACTGGAATCTTCTGCGGTCTCGCTGGATCTATGCTCGTCAGCGAAGTTCAAGCGTTTACAGACAACATGACTGCCGGACGAGGGTATATCGCCCTTGCTGCGCTCATTCTGGGGGGCTGGCGGCCCATTCCAACCTTCGTTGCCTGTCTAGGTTTTGGATTTTTAAGCGCTCTGCGTGTTCAGCTGGATGGAACTCAGATATTTGGCGCAAATATCCCAGCAGTTTGGGCGTCGCTCCCTTACATTGTCACGATCGTTGCTCTAGCCGGATTCTTCGGTAGAAATCGAACTCCTGCGGGAATTGGCAAATTATGATTCTAACGGCCCTGATTGTATTGGCTCCAAAGTTATCGGTCGATTGCGACCTTGCTGTCAAAGCGATGACCCGCAGTTCAGGGGTCGCTCACGTCGAACTCAAAACTACGTTTGGTGAGCAAAAAGAAAACAAGTCGATTGATGTTAGCTGGACATCGAAAGCTCTCGAAGTAAGAATTCAGGAGCCACGAAAGGGCCTCATTGATGCGACTGACCGAATCTATTTCGTATCAAGCAACCTGATGACCGCAAAAGACTCGAAGGCTGGTGAGTGGCTTGATCGCAAGATTCCCAGCGCGCCGCTTTACAATCAGCTCGAAGCGGTTCTTGGTCAGCTGGATGACCCGGTCAAGGTTGTTCTCAGACCAATCATGTTCAAATTCTTCGTGAATCCTTGGCTCAAGGTTCCGAGTTTCAAAAAGGTCGGAAACCGTTGGATGAGCGAAAAAGCACCGAAAGCCACCATCGGCTTCGACAAACAAAACAGACTGGTGGAGTTTTCTGGAGGCTCTGGAGACGCTCAGTTCTCCTGGAAGATTTCCTATTTGGGTCCAAGACAGATCAGTCGTCCTCAAACGGCCAATTTGATTCACGTTTCCGGCTTCGCCGACAGGCAAATCCCCCCCGCCTTCGCTGACCAAGAAACCAAGCATCTCTTTGATCGCCTCTACGTCAGCGAGCGTCAACTCGATGATTGTGTTCTGCGAGTCAAAGACCAAGAAGGCACAAAAGAACTGCTCATATCGAACACAAAGCTCGGACAAAACGGTCAATTTGGCGGATGGACTTATGAAAAGGGCATTCTAAGGGTCTGCAACAGGGTTACTGGATCCTACTTCGAGGGTTCAATTAAAAGGTCCCTGATTCTGGACTATCTGGTCGCATGTAAGCTCAATATTGACCCGATCATGCGCCTTCGAGTTGTTCGAAGTGGGCTATTTTCAAACGCGGTTGATTCTGGCTCCAAGGCGGCAAAAGTTGGGTCCATTTCGTTCGGAGGCGAACCGTGTGCACTCGTGGTAGCAGAGAGCCCGGGGACACTCATAACGTTCATGATTCGATTGAGCGATGCACTTGTCGTCGATGTCCAAACAGAATTACGAGATCAAGGAACGACGATCCGAAAGACTGAACGATCAATCAAATACCTCCCGAAAGATATTTGGGTCGATCCATCTACCGATGGTTTGCAAAAGAACGCGTTGCCAACACTAAGGACCGATGAAATAAGAAAATCGCCCGGAAAGAAACGAACATAGCCGTTTTTGATCCATACATGCCCTTTTCGGGACGATTATCAGCTTTTCTTTTCATAATCTAGTTATCCCATTACCTGAAGTCACGATTAACTCCCTGCTAGAGGACACGAGTTTTCTCGTGGCCATCACTTTTCTTGTCTTGCGCGGAAGGGTCGAGAGGCTGGCGAAACAGCCAATCCTGTTCGGGACGGTATTTGGGTTATTAGCAACCTATGAAGTCGTATTTACGGGGAGTCTTTTTCCGTATTCCCCACTCAATCTAGCTTGCTCATTGGCTACTGTTTTTGGTGGTTGGGAAGCCGGACTGATCGCGGGACTCATCACATTCGTGGCCGAATTACTCGGTGGGATCGAACACAATTTGCTGGTGATCGCGATCCAAATCTGTATTTCAGTCGTTGTTCCGATTCTCGTTCAGGAACGACCGAAACTCAGGTACGCATCCGTCGCGGCTTCTCAATCTGTATGCGTATTTGTAGCGCATTTGATGGGTAGCCAATCCGCTGTGCTCCGGTCACCTTGGACGATCATCGCCAACGTCTTTGCAGTGATGATGTTCGGCCTTGTTGCCCGAGATGCCGAGACTCGGTCAAGAGCTGAAGAACTTCGTCGAGAGGCGATTGAGCTTCGTCGAGTAGCTGCTGAAGCACAGTTATCAGTGTTACGGTCCAGGGTGCACCCCCATTTTCTATACAACGCACTCACTTCGGTAGCTGCTCTTTGCGATATTTCTCCGAAGCGAGCAGCGAAAGCAGCGATTACGCTCGGTGGCTTGATGCGAAAGTCGCTCGAATCTAGCTTCACCGAAGGGCATAGCCTTGCTGAAGAGCTGGAGACGGTGAAAAGTTACGTCGCCATCGAGTCGGAAAGGTTTGGACCAAAACTAAAAGTGACCTACGAAGTGAATGGTCTTGAGACGATTACCGTCCCAAACTTTTCGGTTCAAGTGTTAGTCGAGAACGCAATCGTACACGGTGTTAGCCAAAAACAAACTGGAGGGACGGTCTGCGTCATCGCACGAAAAAGCCCGCGACATGTGTGTATAGCCGTAGCCGACGACGGAATCGGAATCACTCCCGAAAAATCAACACGAAATCCTCATCACGGAGTCAGCATCCTTGATGAACAACTACGCACGATGACCAAGCCCGGAAAGCTAAAGATCATCAATCGCCCATCAGCCGGCACCCTCTCGGTGATTCGGCTTCCGTACAAAGAGAGAAATTGACTATGAGAGCAATCATTGTTGACGACGAAAGACTTGCCCGCTCACTCATCAAATCGATGCTAGATGATCTTGGTGTGGTCGTCATTGGCGAGTTTGAAGATGCCGAAGAAGCCCTTGCCTTTGCCGAAGAGGATATCCCGGATTTGGTCTTCATGGACGTGCGAATGCCTGGAATATCTGGTATTCAAGCAAGCTCAGAATTCGCGAATATTTCTCCTAGCCCGCTTGTGGTAATGGTCACCGGCTACAGCGAATATGCACTCGATGCGTTTGACAAATCGGTCTTTGACTACCTTGTTAAACCTGTTAGTGAAGAGCGTCTCGCGACCACAATCCTTAAAGCCAAAAGCCAACTTACTATGAGGCAAGACGCCGACCGCGTTGAGGCACTCAAAAAGACGGTTCGTAGGAATTCGCTCAAACGATTGGCGATCCGATCGAAAGGTGCCATCAAGTTGTTGCCGGTCGACCGAGTACTGTACGCGACTGCCGCTGGCAAAGTCGTCGTTGTTAAATCAAAAGATGGCGAGTTCAAAACGAACTACACACTTACACAACTTGAGAGCTTATTGCCTGGAAACTTCATGAGGGTTCACGCATCGTGTATCGCCAATTTGGCTCTGATTGATGAGGTGCAGATTTTTGGCAACCACACCTACGGCATCCGTCTTGTTACCGGAGAAGAACTACCGCTCGGTAGAGTTCAGTATCCTGTGCTTCAGGAGCGCCTCGGTATTCAAGGTGCCACTGAACCTAACTAATAATGAGCTTCAGCGCGGCGATTCCGGCTAACGCGAGTATCGTCGTGCTAAAGGCTGCCTCTGAGATTTTTGGAAGCAGGAACTTTCCTAGTAAAGCTCCTATGATGATCATTGGGACCAGCATGAGATTCATCTGAAATGATTCTGCTGTGATCAAAGGATCAGAGGGCTTGGCCGAATTCACATACAACATAAGCGGAACCTTCGCAGAGTTGATAAGGAAGAAATACCAAGCCGAGGTTCCCATCAACTTGTTTTTGGGTAACTTCGCCGCGGTCATGTAAATCGACATGATCGGACCAGCCGCGTTGCTCGCCATCGTCGTGAACCCTGCCATGGTGCCAGTGAAGGCAGTTCCGACTGGTGAGTGAGGCACTAATTTGTCGCCTAACTTACCGCGTAGAAGGTGAATGAGGAGCATTAAGATCACGGTTGCCCCGATGATCGCGTTGAGTGGATCTCGGGTCCCAGGCTTATGCGGCAAAAACAATAAAAAGCCAACCCCGAGAGCCAACCCAACAAAGACCCAGGGGATCAAACTTCTGATTTTCGGCCAATCAGCGTCTGAGCGGTACATAACCACCGCAAAGATGTCGGCAAGAATCAGCATTGGCAGAGTCGCACCAATTGACAAATGACCGCCGAAAACACTGGCCATCATCGGCACAACCAAGATTCCGCTCCCAGGAAGTCCTGCTTTACTAAACCCGATCAACATCGCAGCCGCAGCCGCTACGACAATTTGGGCAGGTTCAAGGTGCACGCCTCATTATGTCGGCTTCGGAATGTTCCACAATGTCCTTAGATTCCATGTCACCTCGAATTCGACTCCTTGATGCGCACACTGTCAACCAAATTGCGGCAGGCGAAGTCGTTGAGAGGCCGGCAAGCGTCGTTAAAGAGTTGGTCGAAAATGCGCTTGACGCCGGCTCAACAAGAATCGAGGTCGGACTAGAAGACAGCGGAAAAACGCTCATTCGCATTTCTGACAACGGCATCGGCATGACAGGCGAAGACGCGGCAACGGCTCTTCAGCGTCATGCCACATCAAAGATAACAACTTCAGACGACTTGCTCGGTGTTCAGACCCTTGGATTTCGCGGAGAAGCCCTTCCGAGCATTGCCTCTGTTTCGCGAATGACCCTCTCAACGGCAACCGAAGATGGGCTCCGAACCGTTCTGAAGATCGAAGGGGGGACGATGCTTCCTCCGACGGGTGCGGCGGGACCCAAAGGCACTGAAATTCTGGTTGAAGATCTCTTTTTTAACACGCCAGCGAGACTCAAATTCCTTAAAAGCGATACCACCGAACTTGGACAGATTTTCGAACACGTATCACGTTATGCAATCGCTTATCCTCACGTTGCCTTCATGATGACTCATAACGGTCAACTCGCTCTTGAAACGACTGGCGGCGGAGATATGAGAGAAGCGGTTGCGGAAGTTTGGGGTCGCGACATGGCGCGTTCGTTGGCCGCCGTGTCCATTGAAGCTACGTCTTCGTCAACGGCCGCCCAGTGCGGACCCGAACGTTGACCGCTGCACTGGACCAAGCCTTTCGTGACTTAACCCCAGAGCGGCGATATCCTCTTGTCACTTTGCTTATCGACGTGGACCCAGCCAAGGTCGACGTAAACGTTAGCCCAACCAAGAGCGAGGTCAAATTTCAACATGAAGGTGCCGCATTCGAAGCGATCAAGTTAGCCGTTCGCCAAGCACTGATGGAGCATGGAATGATGCCGGACGCCGCCCAGATTGCTGCCGCCAACGAAGCACTTCGAGCGGCTACCTCATGGGCTCCTCCGGTAGAAGACTTTCGTCTAAGTGCTCCGGAGCCAGCTCAACCTGCCTTTAACAGCGGCACCTACACTGTCGGCGGACAGCTAGACCCATTCAGACCGCTTTCTACCGAGTTACCAACTCCAACCTCCGCAAACCTTCCCTTTGTGGCTCTCCTCGATGGGCTCCGTGTGGTCGGGCAGATCATGAACACGTTCATCGTAGCGGAAACGAATCACGGGCTGGTGGTCATCGATCAGCATGTAGCCCACGAACGGATTCTTTACGAATATCTTTGCGGATTGAAAGGTAGCACAGCAATTGAGAAGCAGCCCTTATTGGTTCCGCAGACGCTTCACCTTGACAAGAAGAGCGCCGTGCTATTGCGTGACCGCATTCCCGAAATCACCGCAGTTGGATTCGAGTTAGAGCCCTTCGGCGGAGAGAGCTACGTTATTCGGGCAGTGCCCGCAGCCATCCGTAGTAAGGACCCTCTCAAAATTCTTCGTGATCTCGTAGACGAACTCGTTGAGGTATCTGTTGCGAGAAAGCTGGTCCCGACTCGAGAGCAGATCTGGATCACGAGCGCCTGTCACATGGCAGTGAAGGCAGGGGATCCGCTCAGCCATGCAGAAATGGAAAAGCTCATCATCGACTTAGCCACGACGGAGAATCCATATCTGTGCCCTCACGGACGGCCTATCACCATTACCCTGAGTCGAGATGCTTTGATGCGCATGTTCAAACGCTAATTACCGGTCACGGGATCTCTCCCGACATAAGGCGTCTTCGAACCCAACATTGTGCAGCCTGTAGAAGTCAATCCGTCGGGCACCCAGGTTCGGAGTGACTGGTTTGAAACAAACCATCGGATTTTTGGCACGATAGTCGCGATCATCGTGTAGCTAGAAAGATGCCCATCCAGCAGCGCATAATTCGCCCTTTCTTCGTGACGGCTTAGAGCAGTAGCCAACGGGTTATTCTCGCTACCACTGGTCTGACCGATGGCACCTAGGCAGGCCAAGAAGACGTTGGGAACAGACTCAGAACGTAAACCCCAAGAAGGTAGTTCAAACAAATGACGGGGAGCATCATCGCACGTTTGAATCACTTCAGACGGGTTTGGAATCTGACAAATCCGAACCGGAGAATGGTCTGGGGTGGAGCCGTCATAAGCGGTTAACAGTGCCCGATTCATTCCTATGGTTCTTATATTTGTCCCGTCGTTATCTGCCTTGTTCGAACAAGTCCACGTTTCTTTTGACCTAACGTAGTTTGACAACAGATAATCTGAAGGACGTGCAAATTGACCAGCGAGCGCTACCTGGGGAACAATTGTTCCGTCGTAATCGGTCGCATAGAGCAGAGCCGCCTCATTAACGAGATGAACGTTTGACGCGCAGATTGAAGAATTGCGACGAGATATGCCTTGTGCAAAAGCCGCTAATCCGACTGACAAGATCATCACTGTGGCAAACACGCACACAAACCAATCCGATTTACTTATCCGGCGCTCTGCCACACAAGGCCCTACCGCGTGAAGCATTTCTCTCGTTCCCGATCAAAAACACTGAGAGAAAACGATAGATTTCGGCTAAATAAGTCTCGAAAGAGCTTCCTCAATCGTAGGCTGTTTGAGGGTTATGAACTCAATATCGCCGTACCCTTCCCTGAGGAGATGGGCGACTAGGTCTTGACCTTCTGGTGCAAAAAAACGAATGCCGTCCTCACAAGGCTGAACACTAACTCGAAACGGTTCCACCAAAGCTCGCACGCCTGGCTGATTCTTTGTCTTCACGGTGACTTCGTGATTCGGACCATGCCGGAGTAAATCCACGACAGATCCGGCGAACTTGATGGCATAGTCTGAAAGGACAACGAGAGTGCCAAGCTCTTTGATGACGTCCGGTCGATTTGTCACGGCGACAACGGCTGTTCCCTGGTTCATCTTTTCGCCGAGTACAGCCATCACCGACCGAAAAACCCATGGGTCGAGGCGATCAAGCTGCCCGTCGATGAGCAGTAAGTTTGAGTCTTGGCTCAGGGGTCCCAACAGTTCGGCGGCTGCGAGTTCCGAGTCAGACAAATCCGCAAGTGAATCCGTTCGACGATCCCAAAGTCTCGTTGCCAGTAGTAACTCGGTGATACGAGAAGACCTTCCCTGATGCCCCTGAAATTTAGCCAAGCTCCCAACCTTCGGCTTTCTCGAGGCAAATGCCGTCGCAAAAGCCACTGAGCCTTGAATTGACACATAGCCTTCTTGCGGCCTGCCCTGCCCCGCCAATAGCCGCAGGAGCGATGTCTTGCCAGAGCGCGAAGGCCCAACAATAGTCAATGATTGTCCTGCCGATACAACAAGGGATAGCGTTGCCCCGTTCGGGATCAACGATAGGTGATGAAGGATCAGGACTTCGCTCAAAGTGATGTTGGGGCGATGATTAGGTTCTTTGGTGATCCTGTCAAGTTCTCGATTCCGTTCTCGGTAATAACCACGTCATCTTCGATTCGAACTCCGCCAAACCCGGGAAGATACGCTCCCGGCTCTACCGTCCAAACGTTACCAACACCGAGGATGTCAGAACTTGACGGAGACATTCGACCAGAATCATGAACGAGGCGTCCCAGACCGTGGCCGAGACCATGACCGAAATATTCTGCTAGGCCAAATTTGGCCAAGGTTGTTCTTGCAACACCGTCAACGTGTTTTGCAGGGACTCCAGGTCCCATCGCGGCAATTGCCGCCAACTGTGTCTCTAAAACCGCGTTGTAAAGGTCGATCGTTTTCTGGCTAGGCTGGCCAACAACAACGGTTCGTGTCATATCTGAGTTGTAACCATCCATGCAAGAGCCGAAATCGAGCGTGAGCAGATCCCCTTCCTCAATTACCTTTTCGCTTGCGTGTCCATGGGGACGTGCACTCCGCTCGCCGCTAACAACAATAGGAGTAAACGCGAGATCGGCACCGTGTCGTCGAATATAGAACTCAAGGTCTAGGTGTATGTCAAATTCTGTTCGTCCTGGCTGAATTCGCGGTAACAGATCGGCAAAGGCAGCGTCGGTCAGCTTGCACATCGCGTGAATCTTGCTGATCTCATCCGCAGTCTTCACCATTCGCAGTTTGGCAAAAAGGTTAGGTCCAGGCTTTAGGTTGACGCTTGGGAGTTGTTTCTGCAAGACATCATACGCATCGTAGGTCATGCTTGCAGATTCAAAATAGATCTCAGACAAGCCAGCTTCTGAGATGATCTTCGCGACGAATTGGTCTCCGGTAACCGGATTTCCAAACCATCGGATATCCATCCCCGAAACCTGTTCCTGGGCCTGAATTGTGTAGCGGCTATCAGTAATGAATATAGCGGAGGATGGGGTCACCAAGATCTGCGCAAAAGTTCCTGTGAATTCGGATAGCCACGAAATGCTGGCTAGATCGCTCACAAGTAGCGCATTAATCTTTGCCATCAACATTTCGTTTCGAAGTAATTCAAGTCTGTTCATCAAACAACCTCCCTCAGCAAGTTCAGCAACGCTCTCATACCGAGGATATATCCGTACCCGCCAAATCCGACGATTTGTCCTACGGCCACTGGCGCGATCACAGACTTCGAACGAAACTCCTCTCGGGCGTGGATATTGCTGAGATGGACCTCGACAACCGGTAAGCGAACGCTTGTTAGCGCATCGCGTAGGGCAATCGAGTAGTGGGTTAAACCACCGGCATTGATCACGATGCCATCCGCCCAACGTCGATGTTCTTGGATCGTATCGATCAAGATGCCTTCACCGTTTGACTGTAGAATTCTGACTTCGACACCCATCTCACGCGCGGCATCTTTGATGTCAGCATCAATCTCATCGAGCGGCTTCTTGCCGTATACATCAGGCTCTCTGAAACCTGTGAGGTTGAGATTGGGTCCGTGAAGGATCAGAATTTTGACGAGAGGGACTTCACTCATGTTTTGGCTCGGTAGCGGCGAGGTCGATTCCGTCCTCGATAAGCAGGTGTGGAATTCCGTCAACAACAGGATACGCTTTGCCGCACACCGAGCAAATGAGGAGATCCTCTTGCTCATTCATGACTGGACCCTCGGGGTGCAAAGGACAACGTAATACTTCCAAAAGTCTTTGATCAATCATCGCATCACGCCTCGATAAACCTCGATCGTCCGTTCGGCAGTTTCTCGCCAACTAAACCGCTGTTCGCGGAGTTTGCCTGCGTTTCGGAGAGACTCAAGCTTACTCGAATCGCCTAACAGTGATTCGATTTTGGCTGTCCAGTCCGCGACTTCCCACGACCCCATGACTTCAGCCGAATCGCCAGCGACCTCAGGAAATGCGCCGCCAGAACTACAGACAACCGGGCAACCACAACGAAAAGCCTCCAAAATGGGTAGCCCAAACCCTTCGTGCCGACTAGGAGCTAAATACAACTCCGCCGCAGAATAGAGGGCGCTCAGCATGAGGTGATCAACGTATCCCGTCGCATGGCAACGGTTTCCTACCGTCATATCACCCCAACCCTGCTTTCCCGTAATCACCAGCTTATGTGGAAAGTCTCTTGATAGCTCTTCAGCGGCTCTGACCGTTAATTCCATGTTCTTCCTCGGCCAACGAGTGCCAACGGTCAGCATGTACGGGTCCTTTATCCCAATTTGTTCAACCATATTCCTGGCCCGTGACTTAGGAATGGGTTGAATCCAGTTAGGGCAGGCGTTCGGAATCGCGACGACCTTCCCCTTCGAGCTAGGAATGAATTGCTCAATCTCCGAGCGACTTGTCTCAGAAACAGTAATGACAGATTTCGCTCGCCTAATTGCAGCTGGAACTGTTCGTCGCAATAGGAACCGATCCTTGGGCTGGAACCACTCTGGTCCAACAAAAAAGGAGACGTCATGGACGGTAGTCACTGCCTTTCGAGCTAACGGGCTGACGCTGTATTGGGTGTGAATGATATCTGCGCCGAGTTTTCTGGCACAGATGGGGAAACTCACTAAACTCCACCATCTTGATGACTTCGCAGGGAGTGAAACCCATTTTTCGTTAAGTCTGGGAATTCCTTCAGGCATTCTTGCGTTGCTTATCAGAAGGAGTTCGTATTCGTGGTCGATGTTTGAGAGTGCTTGAACCAGGCTTGTCCAATAGGTGCTGTCTCCTGTGTTGGTTCCGCCCACCAGCCGCGCATCTATTGCCACAGTTCTTTTATTCACAACAACTCATTGGCATGTAAAATGCACAACTCCATTTATAGTTCACAATAAGTAGAGCAATTATCCCTAGTTGTAGCAGAGTCATGAAAAAAAGAAAGAAGCCAGTCGTTCTCTTGACGGTTCTCGTCGTGCTTTGTGCATTGGCCGCCGGGTTTAACATCCTTAACAACAGTGCACCAAAGACCGAAGAAGAGCAGGCTAAAGCGGCCGCAGCAGCCAGCCAAGCATCAGCGGGAAACGAAAAGACGCTGGGTGCTTCTCGTGCAGCAGAATCTAAGGAGAGCGTAGCCAGCTCAGCAAAAGCTGCACTCGGTGGTTCTAGCACTCCTGAAATGCCGCAAGGCAAAATGGACAAGTTGCCCCCAGAAGCTCGTGCAGCAATGGACCACCCGTCGATTGGCAAGATGAAGGCAAATATTAACAAGCCGGTGCCAAACGACTCGTCTATTCAGGGGCAGTGGTACACCGACGAGCACCTTCAAAAAGGTAAATAAGTATTTTGGAGTCAATGAGTTTGCGAAAAAATCAGTCGGGTCGCGTGAGCTTTGTCGCAATCGTGGCAGTTCTAGCGGCGGCACTCGTGGTCGGTCTCTTTATCTTCTCAAAGGAAAGTCTCGACTCGATTGGGTCACGATTTATGGACGCTCTGGCCCGAGGGGACGTGGATAGACTGACCAAGATGACAGTGCTCGGCAAGTCAACTCCCGAACAAGTCCGAAAGGAATGGGAGTTCGCCACTCAGGTGCCCGGGAAGCATTACCTCTTCGCTTGGAAAGTAGCGCGTTCCTCACAGAATGGCGATAACGATGGGGCTGTCACGGTGATGGTCTCGCGAAACATTGCATCAGGTGGGTCTTACGAAGAAAAGTTTGAACTGCCCATGCATAAGGAAAACGGCGAGTGGAAGGTTGATGCCAGAGGCATTAATCGAGAAATGTATCCAGCTTTGCCGCGTTAAGAACGTTTGTAGACGCAAAACAGTGCCTTGCATCGCGTAATATTCGGCGACGCATGGCACTGTTTACTTTTGCAATCGCTATCTTAGCTTCACAAACTCAGTCCACAGTGAAGCCTCCGACGGAGCCGCCGCTTGATACCAACCCAACCATCATGGCGTTGGAGAAAAAGGCAGGCCTTAGCTTTGAGGATCTCTACCCCCGAAAATCGTATTTCGGCAAAAGTGCAAGCGGACTCACTTGGTCAAAGAGCGAGCGCTACCTAGCTTATCTTTGGAATCCATATGACGATAAAGGAAACGACCTTTGGATCTTTGATTCACAGACAGGCAAATCCCAGAGAGTGACGTCGATTGACGTCATGATGCCTTTTGACCGCAAGCTCAAAGATGCCGTTGAACGCTACAAAAAGGACAAAGCCGACGAAGATAAAGCGCTGACACTTAATGACCTTGAGTACCGCGAGTGGCGATTAAAGAAGAAAGAAGAGGATGCCAAGCGAAAGGAACCGCTCGCCTCTTACCCCGGAATCGGCGAGATCGAATGGAATCCAAAAGCCGATGAGTTGCTGTTCACCTACAACGGCGATGTGTTCCGCTGGAAGATTGGCGACGCAAAACCAGAACGCCTAACAAGAACCCGCGATAGACGAAGTCAGCTTCAGTATCTCCCCACCGGAGACGGTTTCACCTACCGAGAGGGAAATGGTGTTTACCGAGTGAAGTTCAATTCCAGCGATATTGAGCAGCTCAATCCTGATCTTCCCGATGGTATTGAGTTCAGTGGGTACGGCATAAGCCCCGACGGGAACAAGCTCATGATCTACGGATCAAAACGTGGTCCTGCGGAGCGAAACGTAGAACTCATTAGCTACAAGGATCGATTTGCAAAGAGCCGTCAGGTGGGTCGATCAGTTGCCGATGACGATTTCAAAGGTCAGTCCTACCTATTCCTTTACGATATTTCCGGCGACAAGTTAGAATCTCTCTCCGGCGATGCGAAGCCTTGGGAAGTTTGGAAATGGCCGGGTGGTAAGAGCTGGGAGCAAAACAGTATCAGCGAAACCCCTTGGTCCTCTGACTCGACAAAGTTCGTTTTTGCGACGTGGAAGCGAATTCCAAAGCAATTTGAGATCGTCGTTGCAGACCTAACCAAGAAAGAGCTCAAAACGATTTACAAGAGCACTCCAGACGGCGAACACACTACTCCGGGCATGGCGGAGCCAATGTTCACGCGAGAAGGGTCCAGCGTCATCGCCCTGTTGGACGCTTCGGGCTATCGTCATCCTTGGAAGATCGAAGTCGGAAGCGGAAAGGCGACTGCATTGACGAGTGGGCCGTATGAGTGCTCCCCGCTGAAACTCTCGGCAGACGGTGGCACTTTGTTCGTTACAGCCAACAAGGATGCCGTTTATCGCCAAAACATTTACGGAATCGACTTGGCGACGAACAAGATGTCTCGGCTAACTCCAAGGGACGGATACTATGGGAAACCAACCCTTAGCGACTCAGGCAAGAAGTTCACAACCCAATTTGAGAGTTGGACCTCGCAACGCGAGACCTACGTCGTCGAGGACGGTAAAGAAACCAAGCTGACGGATTCGCATCGTCCAGGGTTCGAGAAGGTCAACATCCAGCAACCCGAGTTCTTGAGCATCAAGAACCGACATGGACAAGATATCGCCACCGATGTCTTCCTTCCAAAAGGTTGGAAGAAAAGTGATAAGCGCCCGATGATGATCTACGTCTATGGCGGTCCGCTCGGCTCGGGCAAGTCCGTCCAAGATGGCAGTTTCAACACCTCGGCTTACCTGTTCAACCTCTACCTCACCAAGGTTTTAGGCTATGTGACGATGACCATCGACCCACATGGGACGAGCGGTTACGGCAACGATTTTGGCAAAGCCAACTGGGAACAGCCTGGCAAGCTACAGGTCGAAGACCTGAGCGACGCCGCTAAGTACATGATCGAAAACTATGGCGTCGACCCGAAGAAGGTTGCCGTCAACGGATGGAGCTTTGGTGGCTTCCAAACGCAAATGTGCATGTATACCGCGCCAGACGTCTTCACCCTTGGTATCGCAGGTGCAGGACCTACCGAGTGGCAGAACTACAACAACTGGTACTCGACGGGCGTCATCGGCCCTACGCCAAACTCGAAGCCCGAAGACCTCGATAAATACAGCTTGACCAACCTGGCTAAGAACCTGCGGTCGCCGCTCATGCTTTTGCATGGCATGGAAGATGACAACGTGTTGTTCCAAGACACTGTGCACGTCTACCAGAAGCTGTTGCAATACGGACGGGGGCCTCTTGTGGAACTCGCGCTCGACCCAACGGGGAATCACGGTATGGGTGGCGATATGGATACCCGTGATCGACACGCTATCTATCTCGGCTTCATCATGAAGTGGTGGGGCTCTTACCTTCGCCCGTAATTCTCGCGTTTCAAATCCCGCCTTCTCAGCACCTGTAAAGGCGGGATTTGACTTCATTTGAGCAAGCTCTCTCAACCACTCCTGCCCTTATAGCAACTGATGGGTAACTTGGAGAAGATGTCAGCTCAACCTCTTTCACGTGTTCGCCCCGAAGAAGTCGGCCTTTCCACGAAAGGAATTCGCGATTTTGTCGAAAAGGTTGGAAATGGGCTTGCTGTTCACAGTTTGATGGTAGCGAGGCACGGAAAGGTTGCCGCAGAACTTTGGTGGCACCCATACCGGTCCTCTGACATCCATCGCCTTTACTCACTCAGCAAAAGCTTCACTTCAACGGCCATTGGTATAGCAGTCGATGAAGGACTACTCGATATTTCTGCGCCGATTCTGTCGTTCTTCCCCGAAGACTCCCCAGACCAGCCCTGCGAGAACCTGAAGTGCATGACGGTCGAGCATCTTCTTACGATGTCAACTGGGCATGAGAACGAGGAGATCAACGTTCGCACCGAATCCGCCGAAGAGTCTGGAGTTAAGAAGTTTCTTTCTCGTCCCGTTCCATTTGAGCCCGGAACGCACTTCATGTACAACAACGGGGCTACTTATGTGTTGTCAGCACTCATTACCAAGCTGACCGGAATGGCTCTCGTTAACTACCTCACGCCTCGACTTTTTGAGCCGCTTGGTATCGAAGAGTTTAAATGGGAATCCGATCCGAGAGGAATTAGTTGGGGTGGCTGGGGGTTATATGTCCAAACCGAGTCGATCATCCGGTTCGGCCAAATGGTGCTCCAAAAAGGTGTCTACGATTCACGTCGGATTGTCTCCGAAACTTGGATTTCAAATGCGACGACAAACAAGATCGGTGGCCCTTCCGAAGAAGCCAGCGACTGGGCTCAGGGGTACGGATACCAATTTTGGCAATGCCGTCACGGGGCCTTTCGCGGAGATGGCGCGTTTGGACACAACTGCATCGTCATCCCTTCAAAGGATTTGGTGATCGCGACTACGGGCGGAAGTGATGACCTCCAAGGAATTCTAAACGGTGTTTGGGACTATATCTTGTCGCCGCTCGATTCCGACCAGGAACAAGTCAGCCTTCCCAAACCAGAAATCGCCTCACCTGCCGGGAGCCAGAGAGAGTTTTCTTCGAGCTACCGTGGCAAGTCTGACTTTACTTCAGCAAACTTGAAAACGGGCACAGACTCGATCAAGTTAGAACTCTTCGAAAACGAGAAAACACTGGTCATCGACGCTGGCACGACAGATTGGACATACGGCACCATAGACATTGATGGCCTGGATAGCGGCCCATACGCTGCCAAAGGAGCTTGGGTATCTAACACGAAGCTAGTTATCCAGCTTTCGTTCATCGAATCAACCGTCTCATCAACAGTTGAGATCGAAATAACTGACAATCAGATGACTGCCAAAATCTCATCGAAGGGCACTTGGTGGGGGCAGGAGATAGACCTTTTTAGCGGCGAAATTTCTTAAATGGAGCTTTTCTAGGTTATGCTAGCTGAATCTCATGAAGCTGGCTGCCCTACCCCTTTTGTTTTTGGCTGCAGTAGCACCCGCACAACGCAATGGATTTGCGCAAGTTCGGGCGAATCTGCATTACGCTCCTGATCACGTTCTCGATTTACTCAACGTCACCGTTGACCTTAACGTCAATTACGATAAACGAGAGATTCGCGGCACGGCAACCAATACATTTGCCGCGATGCTGGATGGCGTTTCCGTCATCAATTTGCAAGCTGGCGCTTCGCTTAAATTTGATTCAGTGAAGGTTGATGGCAAAGCCGCGAAGTACCGCCGAGACAAAGACGAAGTTTATATCGACACCACTCCGCTTAAGCGTGGCCAAAAGGTCGTAGTCGAAATCGAATACGTTGGCGAGAACCTTCGAGGGCGAGGATTCGGAGCTGGCGGTGGTGGTTTCCATTGGGTCGAGGCAAGAGAGAAGCAACCAAAGACCAGAATTGGCTTCTGGACACAAGGCGAAGCCGAGTTCAATCATAACTGGGTCCCCACGTGGGATCATCCGAACGACTTTACGACATCGGAGACTCGAACCACTGTTCCCGCCGACTGGGATGTTATCGGTAACGGTGTGATGACCGCGAATAAACTCTCAGCCGATAAAAAGACCCGCACAGTCACATGGAAAATGACCATTCCCCATGCGACGTATCTACTTGCGGTTTATGGCGGTCCGTTCGATATCAAAAAGGACAAGTGGGAAGGCAAAGATCTCTGGTATGTCGTGCCAAGAGGCCAGGGCAAATATATTGATGATTCTTTCGGCGACACGAAAGACATGCTGACGTTCTTCTCATCGCGCGTTGGCTATAAATTCCCTTGGCCGAAATACGCCCAGTGCGCCATGTACGACTTTGGCGGCGGAATGGAGAACGTAAGCGCAACGATTCTTGGAGAAGGAAGCCTCACCGAATCTCGCGCCGGTTTCCGAAACATGGCGAGCCTAAACAGCCATGAGTTAGGTCACCAGTGGTTCGGCGATACCGTGACATGCCTTGATTGGGGCGACACCTGGCTAAACGAGTCATTTGCGACGTATATGGAGTCGCTGTATATGGAGCACAGTCGCGGTGAGCTGTTCTATGAGCAGGATGTTGAAAACAACATGCGAGGCTACATCAGTAGCAGTCGTTCGCTCAAGCGAGCTCTCTCTACCAAATACTATCCTAATGCGGATGCAAACTTTGACCAGCACGCCTATCCGAAAGGAGGCGCGATCCTTCACACATTACGCCGAACGGTCGGCGATCAAGCGTTTTTTGGTGGCTTAAGCCTTTATCTGAATCGACATCAGCACACACCGGTTCAGGCTTATCAACTCTCGCGCGCAATCAGCGATTACGGCGGAATCAACACTGAGAAGTTTTTCGATCAGTGGATCTTTAAGCCAGGACATCCTGTGATTTCTTACTCGGTGGATTCAAATGGCGGCACGACCAAGTTGACTGTCAAGCAACTTCAAGACACCAGCGATGGAACTCCGATTTATGAAATCGAGACGAAGGCGGGCATCATATCGCCG